>JACLAD010003321.1_pt1 | contig 21044 bp, 20 predicted proteins | sample 8027901 | NCBI WGS metagenome assembly JACLAD01 (sample SAMN15725071, study PRJNA655200) | protist metagenome | isolation source: fluorescence activated cell sorting (FACS) single amplified genomes of... | place: Spain: Blaines Bay Microbial Observatory, Mediterranean Sea | collected 2016-07-05 | reverse complement strand
ACTCTGCCACGATAAAGTTGAGTGAAACAATGTGAAAGAAGGTCGTCTAGTGTCTAGAGAGGTATTGGAACAGTTCAGGAGAGCCGCGTCTGAAGGAAACCCTTGATCGCAGGATCAACTGAGTTGGTGGCTGCCTAACTGGCCCACCTCCGTAAGTTTCAAAGGGTCGCTTGTTTCAAGCGGCCCTTTTTGTTCCTAAAAAGAGATTGCGGTTCACTTCGTTTAAAAGGGCAAATCATGCTGCAAGTATCGGATAAAATTATCATCGAGGAATGGGAGCTAAGCGAGCAGTTCATGCGCGCCTCTGGCCCGGGTGGTCAAAACGTGAATAAGGTGAGCTCGGCGGTTAAACTGCGCTTTGAAGCGGCGCGTTCTCCAGCCCTGAGTGATCCGGTTAAAGCGCGCTTGCAGCGATTGGCTGGGTGGCGCTGGACCAAAGACGGCGCGCTTATCTTGCGATGTGATGAAACAGGCTATCAGATTCGGAATAGAGAAATTGTGCGCAACCGGTTGGTGGTTTTGTTGCAGCAGGTTTTGCAGCGCCCCAAGCCGCGCCTGGCGGCTAAAAAAATTCGAAGCGCAGTGAAAAGCAATCGCGGGCGGCCATCAAAAGCCGAATTTGATGGGGATTAATTTGCCAGAAATTTCTGGCAAGCCTTGTTCTTTGGCATTCGCTTCACTAGGTAATTTGGAAGAGATAACGGAAACTCAAAATAATGATGGCAATATATGGACCTCTACGGCTGATCTTGGATACCGTGTTTTTTATCATGATTGTGCATATTATCATGAGCTGGTTGATCAATTTTCAGGTTTTGAATTTGCACCAGCCAATGGTGGCGCAGATCTGGCAGGGGATAAATCGCTTATTAGAGCCTATTTATCAGCCTTTGCGCCGGTTTTTACCCAATACCAACCCGTTGGATCTGGCGCCTTTGGTGGCCTTTGTAATCATCATTTCTTTACGTGATTACATTCTACCCGAGCTTTTACTGCGCTAATGGCAGCATTTTAAACTGGCGCTCTGACAGCGCTTGAGGCGCGCAGCCCCGCCCCAAATTTCAGGTGATGTATGGCCAGTCCTCAAACGCTTTTAAGAGATGTGTTTGGATTTGATGCGTTCCGCTCCGGGCAGGAAGACGTAGTTGAAGCGGTGGTTGAAGGGCATAATGTGTTGGCCATCATGCCCACCGGCGGCGGTAAATCCTTATGCTTTCAAATTCCTGCTTTGCTGCGCGAGGGCGTTACATTGGTGGTCTCGCCGTTGATCGCCTTAATGCGCGACCAGGTGCGTGGATTGCAGGCTGCTGGCGTGGCTGCTGGCGCGTTGACATCCGGGCAGAGGCAAGAGGAAACCGATAACGTATTTCAAGCGTTGGCGGCCGGTCAGCTAAAGCTGCTTTATTTGGCCCCTGAACGTTTGGCTTCCACGGCGATGCAAGCGGCTTTAAAACGCTATAATATCGCGCTGATTGCGGTAGATGAAGCGCATTGTGTAAGCCAATGGGGACATGATTTTCGCCCTGATTATTTGCGAATTGGTGAGTTGCGCCGGGCGTTGAATGTGCCCGTTGCGGCATTTACCGCCACCGCGGATCGTGACACGCAGCAAGAAATTATCGAACGATTATTTGCCGGATCGCAGCCGCAGGTTTTCCTGCGCGGATTCGACCGGCCGAATATTCATCTGGCCTTTACGGCAAAAGACACCCCGCGGCGGCAAATTTTAAATTTCATAGCCCCACGCAAAGGCCAATCGGGGATAGTCTATTGCGGCACACGGGCCAAAACCCAAGCGTTGTCTGCAGCGTTAAATGAGGCCGGGCATCGGGTGTGTTACTATCATGGAGGAATGGAGGCAGAAGATCGGCGCGTCGTTGAGGGACGCTTTGCAAATGAAGACGGGCTGATCGTGGTGGCGACGGTGGCGTTTGGTATGGGGATGGATAAACCAGATATACGCTGGGTGGCGCATGCGGATTTACCCAAATCAATCGAAAGCTATTATCAAGAGATTGGCCGCGCGGGCCGCGATGGAGAACCGGCCGAAACGCTGACGCTCTATGGCCCTGAAGATATCCGCCTGCGCCGCGTTCAGATAGATGAGGGGCTGGCCCCAGTTGAGCGCCGCGCCGTGGATCATGCCCGATTGAACGCGCTATTGGGGCTGGCAGAGACTTTGATCTGCCGCCGCCAAACATTACTGGCATATTTTGATGAGACTACGCAGCCTTGCGGCCATTGTGATATTTGTGATGCACCCCCGGATTATTTTGAGGCCACCGAAGCAGTACGTAAAGCGCTATCAGCAATGTTGCGCAGCGATGAGCGCTTCGGGGGGGGGCATGTTATCGATATTTTATTGGGCAATAAGACGGATAAAATACGCGCCCATGGGCATGAAGATTTGAGTACGTTTGGTGTGGGCAAAGAGTTTTCAAGATCTCAATGGCAGGCGATATTTCGCCAGATGATGTGCCATGATTTGATCCGCTCCGATAGCAGCCGCCATGGCGCTTTACGGATGACGGATGCCGCTCTGCCGTTGTTGCGCGGCGCGGCCAGCCTAACCTTGTGCGCGGATACGGTGAAATCGGCGCTGCCCGCACGGCGCGTCAAAGCTTTGGTCAGCGAAGATGATGCGCCTTTGCTCTCGGCCTTAAAGGCCAAACGCCGCACTTTGGCCGAGGCTGCAAATGTACCCGCCTATATTATTTTCAACGATAAAACTCTAATTGAAATGGCAGAAACGCGCCCGGTTTCGCTGGATGATATGGCGCGGATTAGTGGCATTGGTACCAAAAAGCTGGATCGTTTCGGACGAGATTTCTTGCAGGTCATTGCGGGAGAGGCGGTGCACATGCACCCGCAGAGGCTTAAATTGGCGGGGCGACAGAATGGCGCTGTGTTTGATCGCCTTTTGGCGGTGCAAGCCAATCTGGCGCGTGGCGAAAGCGGGATCGAGAAACCGCTCAGTTGTTCTGCTGCGTTATTGGCGAAGGTGGCGAAGCTGCCTGGGTCTAATCCAGAGGCGCTCAAACAGCTCTTGGGAGAAAAGCGTTATCAACGCTTTGGCGAGGTCTTTCTGGAAGTTTTGCAAGAAAGTCTCTAAATAGAGAATAAGAGAAATTGGAGGCCTGCCATGTTGATCGTTGTTTCCCCTGCTAAAAAATTTGATATGATCTCGCGCGAGGATTTGGAACAGTCGCAGCCGATATTCCCCGAACAAACGGCAGATTTAGCACAGGTTGTCGGCGCTTTATCGCAAGCTCAATTGCAAAAACTGATGGGAATAAGCGAGAAACTGGCGCAGCTTAATCAAGAGCGCTTTGCCAATTTTGGCAAGCAGGCGCGCAGTGCTGCGGCGTTTGCATTCGCTGGTGATACCTATCAAGGCTTTGAAGCCATGAGCCTTGATGTGGAGGAATTGCGCTGGGCGCAAGCGCATCTTCGGATTTTATCCGGCCTTTATGGGGTGTTGCGCCCATTGGATGCGATTGAACCCTACCGCTTAGAAATGGGCAGCCGTCTGAAAACGCCGCGCGGAAAATCACTATATGAGTATTGGGGCGATCGAATTTCGCTAGCGTTGAATGCGCAGGCTGAAAAAACGAACGCCTCGGTTTTGGTGAACTGCGCCTCGCAAGAATATTTTAATGTTGTTGATCAGACGGCGCTGAATTTGGATGTTGTGACGCCGGTTTTTATGGAATCTACGGATAAGGGCCCCAAAAGCGTAAGCTTTCATGCCAAAAAAGCCCGCGGTGCGATGGCGCGGTTCATTATCACCCGCCGCCTAAGCGCGCCGGAAAGTCTGCGCGATTTTGATCTGGGCGGCTATGCCTATCAAGCGCAGCTTTCCAGCCCAGAAAAACCCGTTTTTCTGCGCGGGTAAACGTGCAAAGATCGGCAAGGTGACAAGCGCAGCTTGAGCGCGTATAACCATGCGAATCGACCCTATCGCGAAAGAAAAACACCATGGTTTTGCAGGTTTTCGGCCATAAATCGCCCGACACAGATAGCACGGGATCGCCGATCATGTGGGCTTGGTATTTTAGCGAAATTCAAGGTGTTCCTGCACAACCAAAACTGTTGGGAGAACCCAATAACGAGGCGCTCTTTATGCTCAAGCATTGGCAGCTCGATAAACCTGAAATTATCTCGAAGGTTGCACCCGCAGCGCCTGTAATAATCGTAGATACCAATAACCCCGCAGAATTGCCCGATACAATCAATCAAGCGGATATTCGCGCTGTAATTGACCATCATAAACTGGTCGGTGGCCTTGAAACCAAAGTACCGATCGATATTACCATCCGCCCTTTGGCCTGCACAGCCACGATAATGCATGATCTGATGGGCGCCGATGCTGCAAAAATGCCGCGTGCTGTCAAAGGCGCGACGCTGTCGTGCATTCTCTCTGATACGCTGGCGTTTCGCAGTCCAACAACCACCAATCATGATCGCGCCTTGGCCGAAACTTTGGCCGAAGAGCTTTCTGTCAATCTAAGTGATTATGCTGCGCAAATGTTTGCCGCAAAATCAGATGTGTCGGCTTTTTCAGATGTTGAATTGCTGCGCATGGATAGCAAGTCTTTTCCGGTGGGTGATCAGACGTTCCGCGTCTCGGTGTTGGAAACCACCGCACCGCGTCTGGTGCTGGCGCGCAAAGCGGCCTTGATGGCGGCGATGGGCCCGGTGGCGCAAGAAGATAATGTGGATCAGGTGTTGTTTTTTGTTGTTGATATCTTGGCCGAAGAGGCCACGCTTTTGGTGCCAAATGAGGCTATTAAATCCGTTGCGGAAAAGTCTTTTGACGTTTGCGTCGATGGAGATAGCGTGGTGTTGCCCGGTGTGATGAGCCGCAAAAAACAGATTGTTCCTCAATTAACCTTGTAAGAGTGAATCTGGCGTCTTTACGCCCGCTTAAAATGAAAGGGCACAAATCTGTCTCAGATCATTCAAAACCTCAGCGATATTTCTGATCAATATGAGGCGCTATTTGTCGATCTTTGGGGCTGCGTTCATAATGGGGTTGAAGCCTTTCCTGCAGCTAATGAGGCGCTGATCGCTTATCGGCAAGGTGGTGGAAAGGTTGTTTTGGTCACCAATTCACCGCGCTCGCGCAGCTCGGTGGCAGAACAAATCAAAGAATTCGGCGTGTCAGATCACGCGTGGGATAGCGTTGCCACCTCGGGTGATAGCACCCGAGCCGCGATGTTTCAGGGCGTGGTGGGCGAGGCGATTTATTTCATTGGTGAGCCGCCCGATAAAGGCTTTTTTGAGCCGCTAAAACTGCTTGAAAACTTGGTGCAGATCACCTGTGTTACGTTGGATCAGGCCAGTGGCATTGTTTGTACGGGGCCCTTTGACTCGAACGCGGATCCTGACGTGATGTTGCCGCAGCTTGTGATCGCGCGTGACAAAGGTTTGAAGTTTTTATGCGCCAATCCGGATATTGTGGTGGATCGAGGCGCGTATCGCGAATGGTGTGCGGGCGCTTTGGCGCAGCTTTACACGCAAATTGGGGGAGAAAGCCTGTATTTTGGCAAACCGTATGCGCCGATTTACGATTTGGCGTTTCGTCGCTTAAGGGCGTTGGCGCCCGATATTTCCCCTGCCTCTGTGTTGGCGATTGGCGATGGCATACAAACCGATGTCAAAGGCGCCTCGGATGCAGGGTTGGATGCGCTGTTTATCGCAGGAGGGATTGCGGCGCGCGAAACAAAAACCACGCGTGATCCTGATCCGACCGCTCTTGCCCAGTTTTTGCAAGCTGAAAACCAAAACCCAAAATACACAATAGGCTTTTTACGTTGATATAAAGGGTTGCATATCTGCATCATTGAGTAATTTTTTGCCACATTTCTAAATTTTTTAGTTTAATATTGCTTTATAATTATGAGGCGATGGAAGTTTGATAACTTTCTCAGGGGTACGATTTGTATCGAAGATATTGAAATGGCCATGTCGCGCCATCTGCATAAGGTGGTACGCGACGCAGATACCGTCTTATTTGTCCAAATCTCGACGGATCATAATCCTGTTTATCCGGATGAGTGCTATGCGTGGGATACAATTTTTCATGGTTGTATTACGCATGAGATGTTGACCGTGGGTTTGATCTCGGCGGTGATTGGCGAACAGTTTCTTGGACATGGCAGCGTTTATTTGCGCCGAAGTGAGTATGTCAGGCATCGATCTTTCAAGGCGCCGCGTGACTCTTGATTTCTAATGTAAAGTAGATGGTAGGCGGGTCTTGGTGGGCTAGGCAACGGTGCTTGCGCCAAGTTGCAAATTTGACTAGCGCGCAGTGGCTTGCTTCTGATCGTTTTGAACGCTACCTGACAAGCATGAAGGTTATTCGCGATTATATTTATGTTGACCCCGAAGACAGAGGCGCCAGCGTTGCAGTTGGCAATTTTGATGGGGTGCACTTGGGCCATCAATCTGTGATTGATTTGGCCCGTCAGACTGCTGAAGCCATATCAGCGCCTTTGGGTATTTTAACCTTCGAGCCACATCCACGCAGTTATTTTGCGCCTCAAAGCGCGTCTTTTCGCCTGATGAGCGCGGAGGCGCGCGCCACTCGCCTGGCAAAGCTTGACGTTGATTTGCTATATGAGCTGAATTTTAATACCAGCCTTTCTTCGCTAAAGCCCTGCGAATTTGCGCAAAATGTGATTGCGGATGGTCTTGGGCTGCGCCATTTGGTGGTGGGAGCGGATTTTTGCTTTGGAAAAGGCCGCGCGGGAACGGTTGAAGACCTGCAACATTTTGGCGCAGAAATGGGCTTTAGGGTCACCGTCGCGCCATTGATTGAAGCTGGCGAGGGACAAGTGTCCTCAACTTCGATCCGCAGCGCCTTGGCTGAGGGGCGGCCGCGCGACGCCGCAATCCAACTGGGGCATTGGCACCAGATTGAAGGGATTGTAATTGGCGGCGAACAGCGCGGCCGTAAGCTTGGTTACCCAACGGCAAATCTGTCACTCGAGGGTTTACATCTGTCAAAACTTGGCGTTTATGCGGTTTTGGTTGATATTCTGGATGGGCCTTTTCAAGGCAGCTATCACGGGGCAGCCGCGCTGGGCGTGCGACCGATGTTTGGCGAAAACACCCCCAATTTAGAAACATTTATATTCGATTTTTCTGGCGATCTTTACGGATCAAATCTTTCTGTGGCATTGGTTGATTTCTTGCGCCCTGAATTGAAGTTTGACGGGTTGGAGGCGTTGATCGAACAAATGCAGCGCGATTGTGATCAGGCGCGAAAAATACTGGCCGCATTATGAACGCAGAGGAAGGCATCAAGCGCAGCGGTCTTGCCGCCAAGTTTTGGGAACAAAAATCGCTGTCCAAATTATCTCAGGCAGAATGGGAAGCGCTTTGCGATGGATGCGGAAAATGTTGCTTAAACAAATTAGAAGATGAAGACACCGGTGAGGTTGCGCTCACGCGGGTGGCCTGCCGTTTGCTGGATGATGACAGCTGTGGGTGCGGGCAATATAAAATTCGTCATCAATTTGTGCCCGAATGCATTGTCTTGCGCCCTGATAACTTGGCCGATCATGCTTATTGGTTGCCGCGCAGCTGCGCCTATCTGTTATTGTGGCAAGGCAAACCCTTATATGATTGGCATCCTTTGATTTCTGAAGATCCCGAAACGGTGCATGCGACCGGTGTGTCGGTGCGCGGAAAAACCCTACCTGAATTTGAAGTGGATGAAGAGTTTTGGGAAGATCATTTGTTTGAGGAGCGCGCGTGAATGTTTTTTGCGTCAGATAATTAAGGGTCAGTGCCAAAGGCCATTTTAGAGGCTTTACAAGTGTCAAATCAAGGCCATACCACTTTCTATAGTGTTTACGCGATCACTCTGGATGTTGTATCGAAAATTGAAACTCTGTTTGAGGCGGCGGTGCATTTGGCCGCCACTGGCACTGCGGCCAATGCATTGGCCTTAGCTTGTTTGTGCCCGCCTTAGACAACAATTTATTGCAACCCCGTTGCGTATATCCAGGAAGATGAATGCAGTGAGCCCTAGTTTTTTACCGGCGGGGCGAAATTAAACTTCGTTGTCAGCGATGATAAGCTGACGCCTACTGCGCTTGAACAGGTTATTTTAGGAACGGCGCAAGGGGATGCTCACGTTCCGCAGCGCGGGCCCGTTTTGTTGAGTCGAGTCGCCAAAAAAGGCAGAGTTTACACCCTTTAAGAGTTTGCAGAGCTGTGCACGGTGGCCAAAGCCTACGATCTTTCGGTTCATATGGATGGGCCCGTTTTGCCAATGCGGTTGCTGCGTTGGGGTGCAGCTCGGCTGAAATGACGTGGCGATGTGGGATTGATGCCTTGATGTTTAGTGGCACGAAAAACGGCTTGATGGGCGTAGAGGCGGTAATCTTTTTTGATCCCAAATACGCTTGGGAATTTGAGTTGTGGCGCAAACGTGGAGTGCATCTATTTTCAAAAGACCGCTTTTTTGCCGCGCAAATGCAGACCTATCTTGAACAGAATCTTTGGAGGGAATTGGCGCAAAAAGAAAATGATAACAGCGTCTATTTAGCGCAGGGCCTGCGCAAATTAGACGCGGTTCGGTTTCATTATGAGCCTGCCGCCAATATGATTTTCGCCTATATGCCGCGGGCTTTAGTTTAGTGCAACGCGCGCGTCAGGGTAGCGCAGTTTTTTCGATATGGTCGGGCGATATTGCGCATGGCCCTGCAGAGGAAGAGCTGGTCACCCGCTTGGTCTGTGACTGGTCGCTTGGAACATCTCAAATCGACCAGTTTTTGGGGTTGATCGCACCCGCCTGACGCCGTGGCTGTTTGCGCGGCAAGGCGCTGAGTTAAAAATCCAAATTGGCAACGTTTAATGCGTTAGTTTGGATGAAATCGCGGCGGGTTTCGACAACATCGCCCATCAGCTTCGTGAACAGATCATCCGCCTCCGCGGCGTCTTCAACTTTCACCTGCAATAAGGTGCGCGCATTTGGATCGAGCGTGGTTTCCCAAAGCTGATCGGGATTCATTTCACCCAGACCTTTATAGCGCTGTAGGGACAGGCCTTTTTCACCCTCTCTCAAAATCGAGTCGAGCAGATCGAGTGGCCCGAAAATCACTTGGCTGCGATCTTTGCGGATCAAAGCCGCGGCGCTGCCATAAACCTCTTGCAAGCTTTCGGTAAAGCTGCCGGTTTTTCGCGCTTCACCTGATCGCAGCATGGGCCCATCAAGGCGGCGCACTTCTTTAACGCCGCGTAAAATCCGCGCCAAACTGATGCCATGATCTTGGGTAATGCGCCCGTTCCATCCGCGTTCATATTTTGCTGCGATTAAATCGAGGCGGGCGGCAATCTTATCCGCTGTGCCCTGCAGATCTGCATCAACTCGACCCGGAACGAAGGCGCCGGCAATCGCGGCTTGTTCCAAAATATGCTGGGGGTAATGGTTTGGAAACGCATCCAGAACTCGCTTGAGCTGGCGGGCTTCATCGACTACGCGGGCGAGATCTTGGCCTGCCAATTCCGCGCCATCTTCTAAACGCAAAAGGGGCCCGTCAATACCCTGCTGGATCAGATAATCATCCATTTCAGCCTGATCTTTTAGATAGACCTCGGATTTGCCGCGACTGACCTTATATAGCGGTGGTTGCGCGATATATAGGAACCCATTTTCCACCAATTCGCGCATCTGACGATAGAAAAACGTCAGCAGCAAGGTTCGGATATGCGCGCCATCAACATCGGCGTCGGTCATGATAACGATTTTATGATAACGCAGTTTTGAGAGATCAAACTCATCCCGCCCGATACCAGTGCCCAATGCCATCACAAGATTGCCAATCTCTTGACTGTTGAGCATGCGGTCGAACCGCGCCCGCTCAACGTTTAGAATTTTTCCTTTAAGCGGCAAAATGGCTTGCGTGCGTCGGTCGCGGCCCGTTTGCGCCGAGCCACCGGCGCTGTCACCCTCGACCAGGAACACTTCGGTTTTTGATGGATCTTTTTCGGAACAATCTTTTAATTTCCCGGCCAGATAATTCACATCAAGTGCGGTTTTGCGCCGGGTCAGTTCGCGGGCTTTACGCGCCGCCTCGCGGGCCAGCGCCGCCTCGATTATTTTGCCGACAATTATTTTTGCAATCACGGGGTTTTCTTCGAACCATTCGCCCAGTTTTTCATTCATCAGCCCTTCAACAGCGGGGCGCACTTCCGAGCTGACCAACTTGTCTTTGGTTTGGCTGGAAAATTTTGGATCGGGCGCTTTGACTGATAACACACATGTTAAGCCTTCGCGGGCGTCATCGCCGGTGAAATTCACCTTCTCTTTTTTCGCGATACCGCTAGATTGGGCATAAGTATTGATAGTGCGGGTCAACGCGCCGCGGAACCCTGCTAAATGGGAACCGCCATCGCGCTGGGGAATGTTATTTGTGAAGGGCAGAACCGTTTCATGATAACTGTCATTCCACCACATCGACACTTCGATGCCGATCTCATCCCGCTCGCCTGTAATAAAGATAGGCTCGGGCATGATCGCATTCTTGGAGCGGTCAAGATATTTAACGAATTCTTTTACACCACCCTCATAAAAGAGTTCGCTGTGCAACGGCTCGGCTGGGCGCTCATCTTTAAGGACAATCCGCACGCCCGAGTTTAAAAAGGCCAGTTCCCGCAGCCGCTTCTCTAGCGTATCAAAAGAATATTCAAGGTTTGAAAAAGTGTCTTTTGAGGCCAAAAATCGTACTTCTGTGCCGTTGCGGCCATTTGCATCCCCAACGACTTTTAAATGCTCAACTGTATCGCCATGCTCAAAGCGTGCCACATGTTCTTTGCCATTGCGCCAGACTCGCAGCTCCAGCCAGACCGATAGCGCATTTACCACTGAAACGCCCACGCCGTGTAAACCGCCTGATACTTTATAAGAATTGCTATCAAACTTCCCGCCAGCATGTAGTTGGGTCATAATGACCTCGGCGGCGGAAACCCCCTCTTCTTCATGGATATCCACAGGTATCCCGCGCCCGTTATCAGACACAGATACGCTGTTATCGGCATGAATTTTCACATGCACATGGTCGGCATGTCTGGCTAAAGCTTCATCGATGCCGTTATCAACAACTTCATAGACCATATGATGTAGCCCGCTGCCATCATCGGTATCGCCAATATACATGCCAGGGCGCTTGCGAACCGCCTCTAAGCCTTTGAGAACCTTGATAGAATCAGCGCCATATTCGGTGGCGGCTTGATCAGTGTTGGACATTGCTGTCACCCCTTAAATTACAATGATAATATACGAGGTCTGGTAGAGAATGTCACGTCTATAGACTATATTTTGTGGCTTAAGTGAAGGAAACCACCGTTTCCACTAGGATCGGCAAGCCACCAGAAATTTGCGTGATCAGCTGTCGTGATTGCGGCGATGTGAAACTACCGGATGCGGTTTACCAGCAGGGCAACGCAGAGATTTCCCGTGAAGGGAATACTGGCAGATAGCAGAGCGATAAGCGCCATATCCAGCGCCGTGAGCGTGTTAAAATCGAAAAATCCTGGCAGAATAGCGATGTAGAATAACATCGCTTCCGGGTTGCCAATGATCACGGCCGCACCGGCGATAAAGCCGGCCTAAGCGCCAGGTTTTGTCAGGCGCGATTCCTGCGCAATTGTATGATCTGTGCGGCGCAGCAATGTCAGCCCCATCTCCTAAAAAACCACCAGAGCTACGGCTTTTAGAAGGATCAAAATCATCGAAAGTTGTATCACAAGCCAGCTGAAGCCAAAAATCGCCAGGGTTGGCCACAGCAAATCCCCCACCATTATGCCAAATGCCAAAGGCACAGCCGCCACCAAACCGCCGCCCAATGTGCGGGCAATCAGCGTCACCCAAACCCGGGCCTGGGGTGCGGAACAGCCCCAAAAGTCTGCTAGTATGGAGCAGCAAGTCAATCGCATTCATAGACATAGGCTGACCTTCCTTTGATGCCCGGCTCTTTTAGGCGGATTTTATAAATGAGTCTGAACCGCTATCGCTAAGCTCTAACATCAACGCGGCCTCGCCCAGATCTTCGAACAATTCGGGCCCTATACCGGTCATCCAAGCTTGTGCTTTTAGGTTGTTAATTTCGGTATAAAGGGCAGCTCGGCGCTGTGCGTCAAGATGCGCTGCCACTTCATCCAATAACAAGATTGGCGGGGCGCCGATCTGCTTGGCCAATGCGCGCGCATTGGCCAAAATAATTGAAATTAAAAGGGCTTTCTGTTCTCCGGTTGAGCATTCTTTGGCAGGCATGCCTTTGCTGAGATAAAGCGCAGATAGATCTGTGCGATGCGGGCCCAGCAAGCTGCGACCGGCGGCCAGGTCGCGCGCCCGCACGCTGGCGAATGCGGCAGATAGATCTTCAACCGTATCTGGAAGTGGGCCGTTCTCGGATTGCAGCAATGTTAATTCTGCTTTTGGAAACTGAGTGTTTGCCGCGATTTGCGCGCTATGAATATACACAAGCGCTGCTTGGCGCGTCTGCATAATGGCCACCCCTGACAGGGCCATTTGATATTCGAGTGCCCGATACCAATGATCATCTGTCACTTGGTCTTTTAACAGACGGTTTCTTTCACGCATGGCTTTTTCATAGCTCAGGCTGTGCTCAGCATGGCTTGGAAAAAAGCTCAGCGCAATGCGATCCCAAAAGCGCCGTCGCCCCTCTGCCCCTTCGATCCACAACCTATCCATCGCCGGGACCAGCCAGAGCACGCGTGTTACGCTACCCAGTGCGGTTTGCGATGCGGCTTTTCCGTCAATCTTTGTGCTGCGCGCCACGCCGTTTCGCGAACTTAGCTCGATCTCGTGTTGACGCCCCTGCGCGGTCAGTGCGCCGCGCAGCTTCCATCCGATATATTCAGGGCGTCGCGCCATATCTTCGGCGCTTGCGCGGCGCAATCCGCGCCCTGGCGAAAACAACGATATCGCTTCCAAAATATTTGTCTTGCCAGATCCATTGGCGCCAAACAGGACGACCGGTCGATCATCACATTTCAATTCTAATGATTTATGCGATCGAAAATGCGACAGATGGAGGCTAGTTAAATACAGCATTGCCCGTGCACGATTTCAATGGCGGCGTTGTGCGTTGCCGTGAGACATGGACCGATGCGGGTCATCTTACGCCTTATACGCGCATGGGCATAACAACATAGACCGCGCTGGCATCATCACCTTCGCGCATCAGCGTTGGATCTCCAGAGGAATTGAACATGAAAACCGCATTCTCACGATCAATTTGGCTGGCGATTTCGAGCAGGTATTTGGCGTTAAAACCAATTTCAAGCATTTCATCGGAATAGGTCACTGCAAGCTCTTCTTCGGCAGCGCCGCTATCGGGTGCGTTCACCGAAAGCACCAAGCGATCTTCATCCAGCGATAGTTTAACGGCGCGCGAGCGTTCGGAAGACACGGTTGCCACTCGATCCACCGCTTTTGCGAATTCAGATGCATCTACTTCAAGCCGACGCGTGTTATTTTGCGGTATAACCCGCGTGTAATCTGGAAATGTTCCGTCAATCACCTTTGATGTCATGGTGATTTCGGGCGTGGCAAAGCGGATTTTGGTCTCTGAAACTGAGACCGCGATTTGCATATCATCATCGCCAAGCAATTTGCGCAATTCACCTACGGTTTTGCGCGGTACAATCACGCCGGGAAGATCGCTTGCGCCCTCTGGTAATGCGGCATCAATGCGCGCTAAGCGGTGCCCATCGGTTGCCACGCAGCGCAGCGTTTGACCGCCCTCGCCATCGGCCACATGTAAGTAGACGCCATTAAGGTAATATCTTGTTTCTTCAGTAGAAATAGCAAATTTAGATTTATCAAACAAACGGCGAAGCATCGCGGCCGGGGCCGAAAAATTTGCCGTATATTCCGAACTTGCCATGACCGGAAAATCTTCTTTAGACAATGTGGCTAAAGAGAAGTTTGACCGGCCAGCCTTTACGTATAAACGCCCCTTCGTGGCATCATCCGCCAGCGTGACCAACGCGCCATCTGGAAGTTTCCGCACGATCTCATGCAGGATTACCGCAGATACGGTTGTGGCGCCCGAGCGCTCGACCTGCGCAGGCGTTTTGTCGATCACCTCAATATCCAAATCGGTTGCTCGGAAATTGACGGTGCTGTCATCGCATTCGATCAGCACATTTGCCAAAATAGGAATGGTGTTGCGGCGTTCAACAACTGACTGAGCTTGCGACAGTGCTCTGAGCAATATACTACGTTCAATGCTCAACTTCATATCAATTGCTCCTGTTTTTTTCTAACCTTTCAACTGCCTAAGGCAAGGCCATGTCCAACTATTAATTACTTATTGATGCTAAAGTCAAACCCGTCAAGTGCAACCCTGTGATCTTTGCTGCGGCCAAGCGACAAACCGGGGTAAGCTTCTGTGATGGTTTAGGCTTCTAAAGTTCTACGCAGCATTTCAAGATCTTCTGCCACTTGCCCATCTTGTATTTTCAACTCTTCGATGCGCTTTACGCCATGCATAATGGTTGTATGGTCGCGGCCCCCAAACCGGCGACCGATCTCGGGAAGGCTGCGACTGGTCAATTGTTTCGCCAAATACATTGCCATCTGACGCGGGCGGGCATACGTGCGCACGCGTTTGGGACCAATAATATCTGACAGTCGAATATTATAATGCTCAGAGACTTTGCGTTGGATTTCTTCCACCGTTATCTTCCGTTCGGAAGCGCGCAATACATCTGCCAAGCAATCTTGAGTTAAATCCAGATTGATCGGCCGTCCAACTAAAGAGGCAAAAGCAAATAACCGGGTAAGCGCACCTTCCAAGACGCGTACATTTGTTGATATCCGCAGTGCCAGAAACTCTAATACGTTGGGCTCAATCACCAAATCGGGATATTGACTTTGATGCCGCTCTACTTTCGATTGAAGGATTCCTAAACGCAACTCATAATCGGTTGGGTGCAAATCCACTACCAAGCCGCATTGCATTCGGCTTTTGATACGATCTTCCAGCTCTTTAATTTCACCCGGGGCGCGATCCGCTGAAATAATAATTTGCTTATTTTGATCGACCAAAGCGTTGAACGTGTGAAAAAATTCTTCTTGGGTGCTGTCTTTTCCGGCTATGAATTGTACATCATCCACCATCAAAACATCTACTGAACGGAACAATTGTTTGAAATCCATCATTTTGCGTTCCCGTAGCGCTTGTACGAACCGATACATGAATTGTTCTGCTGAGAGATAAAGAACGTTTAGATCTGGGCGTCGGGCTTGCAATTCCCAAGCCGTGGCGTGCATCAGATGTGTTTTGCCCAAGCCCACACCCCCATATAAAAACAGTGGGTTAAACGTAACTTCTTCGCCTTCGGCAACGCGTTTTGATGCCACATATGCCAACTCATTTGGTTTTCCGACGATAAATGTGTCGAAGGTGAAGCGCGCATCAATTGGCGCGCTTGTAAACTTTGACGAGAAACCGCCATTCTTTGTAGCGCTGGATTTTGGCGTGTCTTGGCGTGATGGTGCTTCCAGCGGCTTTTTGATATCGGTTTGGCGCGCGGCGACTTGAAACCGAATACGACGGATCTGCGCCTGCGCTTCGCTGAGTTTATGTAGAATCACATCTCCAAAATTTTGTTCGACATAATTTCCCAAAAACGTTGTGGGCACATCGAATATCGCGACATCATCTTCTACATGTGAAAAATTCAGCGGGTCAATCCAGGTTCGATAATTATTATTACCAATTGTTAGTTTGAGTGAGGATTGTAAGTCGCGCCATTTTTCTGTAGTCATTTAATTTGCTTCCCACGTTCCCAAATGCCGCTCGCTACCAACTGAACTGTAGAGCTACGACCAAAAATCTACCATGCCTGCCTCTTCAAAGACAGAATATTACGAAGTCACTTCGACATATTTTTAGGTGGAGCTGTGTTGCCAAATTTTGGTGGTGTGCTGTGCAAACATCATGCCCGGCCCAGCATGAAACCAAATGGTTTCACTTACAAAATTGCTTTTTTTGCAGTTGTTCAGTCCCCCCGCGGTCTCACGACTCGCCTTCAAACTCTAGCAACAGACTTACATAGGCGGCAACAGAACTTCGGACTTGACTAAGAAATTTATCAAAAGAATCTCTTAAAGCGGTTTATTTAAAAAAATGCACCACAAAAGTGGTGCATTTTACATATTCAGCGATTAAAAATTGAGCGCAGGAAGTTTAAGAAATCGCCTTCAAGCGTGCCGTCAGGCGCGATATTTTTCTGGCGATCGTGTTCTTGTGATAAATGCCCTTCGTCACGCCTCGCATCATTTCTGGCTGGGCTGCACGAAGCGTTTCTGAGGCTGCGTCTTTATCGCCGCTTTCGAGCGCTTCTTCCACACGGCGCACGAAGGTGCGGATGCGTGAACGACGAGCTTTGTTAACAGCAGCGCGGCGCTCATTCTGGCGGGCGCGTTTTTTTGACTGATGCGTATTGGCCATAAATAAATTTCCCATGATTTGGGTCACTAAGTATCAAGCACTGTCTCCTAGGCTGCCTTCTGCGATGAGTCAACAGGGTAATGACATCTCGGGTGATAAAAATACTCTAAATCCCTTATTTGTTACGAAATTGCGGTTCGCGTTTTTCTAGAAATGCAGCCATACCTTCTTTTTGATCTTCGGTAGCAAATAAAGAATGGAAAACCCGCCGTTCGAAGAGCAGCCCCTCATTCAGCGTTGTTTCGTAGGACCGATTGATCATTTCTTTCACAGCCACTGTTGTTATTTGGGATTTTTCTGCGATTTTCGCAGCAGTGGCCATTGCTTCAGAAAGCAATTTCTTTGCTGGAACGACTCGGCTGACCAGCCCGCATCTTTCGGCTTCTTCGGCTTCCATGAAGCGGCCTGTCAGGCACATATCCATGGCTTTTGATTTCCCGATCGAGCGAGTCATTCGCTGTGTGCCGCCGATCCCTGGAGATACGCCTAGGTTGATTTCGGGCTGACCAAATTTCGCAGTGTCCGAACAGATGATAAAATCACACATCATTGCCAATTCACAGCCGCCGCCCAACGCATAACCTGATACGGCAGCAATGATTGGTTTGCGCGTCGCAGTGATTTTATGCGCATCTGATGCAAAGAGATCTTCGGTTAACACATCAACAAAGCTTTTCTCGCTCATCGTTTTTATATCTGCGCCAGCGGCGAATGCTTTTTCAGCCCCGGTCAAAACGATGCAGCGAACTTTATCGCTGGTTTGTGCTTCGCTAAGCGCCTTAGCCAATTCTTGCATCAATTGACCGTTCAGCGCATTCAACGCATCCGGTCGGTTTAACTTTATCAGGGCAACGTGATCTTCTACGGTTACGATGATCGTTTCATAGGCCATGCGTCAGGCTTTCAGTTGTTTCTACAGGAGAGCTGTATAGCATGGGTAAGAAAACCATGTCCAGAATACGTTCTTTTTAGGTTTGGCAGGAGGGGCAGTAAAAACTTGAACGTCCTGATTGTTGAATTCTTCGAATTGAGCTTTTACAACCCGATGCGTTGCATGGTGCGCCTTCGCGCCCATAAACGTCAAATTGGTGTTGAAAATAGCCAAATTCACCATCAGCCTGACGAAAATCGCGCAAAGACGATCCACCAGCTGCAATTGCCTCATTCAAGACATCACGAATAATTGGAACCAGCGATTTTATCCGCTTTGGTGCTAATCGAAATCCCGCGCGATTCGGGGCAATACCGGCCCGAAAGAGCGCTTCGCACACGTAAATATTGCCCAAACCCGCGACCAGACTTTGATCCAGCATTAAGGATTTGATCGGCGCACGCCGCGCTTTAATATGATTGAAGAAATAGGATTCATCAAAAGCATTTCCCAAAGGTTCGGGGCCTATATTGCGCAACAATCGATGGCTCTCGGCCGTCGCGGTTTGCATCAGATCCATAGCCCCAAAGCGGCGCGGATCGTTGAAGGTGACGCGGGTGCCTTTTTTCATGTGAAAGATCACATGATCATGTTTACCAATGGCAGCCTGGCTTTGCACAAAGCGCCCAAGTGGGTCACCCGAAACCAATATGCGCCCTGACATGCCCAGATGCATCAACAGGGTTTCTCCGCCAGATAAATCCGCCAAAATATATTTTGAACGTCGGCGCAATCGTTGAATTCTTTGCCCGATGAGCCTTTTTGCCATTTGTGATGGAAAGGGCCAGCGCAGATCGGGTCGGTTTATCTGGGCCAATTTTATAATATCGCCCTCTATCGCGGGCGCCAACCCGCGTATTACGGTTTCAACTTCAGGCAGTTCGGGCATGCTATTGCTTTACTGTTGCGCCTCGTTTGGAGCAGTTACGAATCTGTAGGCAACGCTAATCGCCCCACGCAGAAGCTCTATTGTAAAAACGCGATTTCCAAAGACGCAAGTGCCACATTGTATTTAAGCTGTGCCGCTATATAACACGGAATGTTAACGTAAAGGCAGTTGCGATGAATGACCAGAGCGAACCCACAACACATTTTGGATTTGAAACTGTATCTGAGGCGGATAAAGCCGATCTTGTGCAAAGTGTTTTTGGTAGCGTTGCTTTGAAATATGACATTATGAACGATGTGATGTCGGGGGGCGTACATCGCATTTGGAAAGATGCGATGATGGATTGGTTGGTGCCCCGCGCAGGTCAACGGTTGCTGGATGTGGCAGGCGGTACGGGCGATATTTCTTTCCGCTTTTTGAAAAGAGCCGGCCGCGCCCATGCAACGGTTTTAGATTTAACCGAACCGATGTTGATTGAAGGGCGTAAACGCGCAGAAGCCGCGCAAATGCACGACCAGCTGAATTGGGTTGTTGGAGATGCGATGCATCTGCCATTTGAAGATAACAGCTTTGATGTGTATACGATCAGTTTTGGAATTCGCAACGTCACCCGACCGCAAGAGGCTTTAAACGAGGCGTTGCGAGTGCTCAAACCGGGCGGCCGTTTGGTGGTGCTTGAGTTTTCACATATTCTCAATACCGTGCTGCAATGGGTGTATGATCGTTACTCATTTAATGTCATTCCAGTGATGGGTCAGGTTATCGCTAATGATCGCGACAGCTATAAATATCTTGTCGAGTCGATTCGGCAATTCCCCGATCAAGACACGTTTTTGTCGATGCTGTGCAAGGCGGGGTTTGAAAACGCTAAGTACCGCAATCTGACCATGGGGATTGCGTGTTTGCATTCGGGTTGGAAAATCTAGATGCGGGGCCCGCACAATATATGGCGTCTGATACGTACGGGCGCCACGCTTGAGCGTACGGGCGCAATGCGCGCAATTTTAGACGCAATGGAGGCCCCGCGCGCGCTGCGCATGACCGCGCGCATTTTGGGTTGGCCCTTCGCCTGGTCGGGGTTGAAGGGCGATGCAACTATGCCGCCTGCCCCGCGCGCCCTGTCTGCTTTGGGGCCGGCCTATATTAAATTTGGTCAGATATTATCAACTCGGCCAGATTTAGTGGGCCATGATTTGGCGCAACAATTGCGGGTTTTGCAAGATAAGTTGCCGCCATTTTCGATCGCAGAGGCCAAAGCCAGCTTTGCAGAGGAAATTGGCATAGATCCCGATCAGGTGTTTTCGGAATTCAGCGAGGCTGTAGCCGCGGCCTCTATCGCGCAGGTTCATAAAGCCCGTTTGCTCGAAACGGGTGCTTATGTTGCGGTGAAAGTCCTGCGTCCCAAAATCGAAAAAGCCTTCCGCAAAGATATTGATGCGTTTTATTTGGCGGCTCGCATGGTGCAGCTTTTTTCACCCGCATCGCGCTACTTGCGCCCTGTGGATGTAATTTCGCATTTTGAAGGCGTTGTGATGGACGAATTAGATCTGCGTCTCGAAAGTTCGGCGGCCTCAGAATTTGCCGCCAATACGCAGGATGTTGATGCGGGGTTTCAATTGCCGGCGGTGAATTGGCCCTTATCAGGGCGTCGGGTGATGACGCTGGATTGGGCCGAAGGGGCACCGCTGGGCGATAATCAAGCCTTGTTGGCCGCGGGGCATGATTTGGCTCAGTTGGGAGATCGGGTTTTAAAATTATTTCTCAGCCATGCACTGCGAGATGGGTATTTTCATGGGGATATGCATCAGGGCAATTTGAAAGTGGCCGCGAATGGCGATATTATCGCGTATGATTTCGGAATTATGGGGCATATTGATGAATATACGCGCCGGGTTTATGCCGAAATCTTATACGGGTTCATTCGCCGCGATTATAAACGCGTGGCAGAAGTACATTTTGAAGCAGGCTATGTGCCCGCAGATCGGGATGTCGATGAATTTGCGCGGGCATTGCGCGCTGTCGGTGAGCCTATTTTTGACATGGATGCAACGCAAATATCGATGGGCCGCTTGCTGAGTTATTTGTTTGAAGTGACGCAAAAATTTGGTATGGAAACCCGAACTGAGCTGATCTTATTGCAGCGAACGATGGTGGTAGTTGAGGGAGTTGCCCGTTCTTTGAACCCGCAAATCAATATTTGGCAAGTCGCGCGGCCAGTGGTTGAGGGTTACATTCGCAAACGTATCGGGCCGCTGGCTTTATTGCGCGATTTATCCAAGGCTGTGGGTATTTTGGCACGCTTTGGCCCCCGCCTGCCGGATTTGGTTGAGGCGGCGTTAATCCAGCAATCTGCGCCCCCACCGGAGGCCGCGCCACACTCAACCTTGCTGTGGGGGGCGTTTTTTTCTGGGGCGATAGCTTTGGGCGGTGCCTTGGTGTATTGCTTACCGCTTATGTTCTGACCTTCAAGGCCCTGACTTCTTGATCAAATGCATCTGAATAATCTGAATTGCCTTGCAGTTTTTGCCAGAGGCAATAAGCGGCAATGCGCCAGCTATAATGCGGGTATAATCGTTCAAAACGCGCAAAGTCGAAACGGGGATATTGCGCTTGATACGCGTTTAAAACCTGCCTTTGCTGCTCTGTGTTTAGTATTTTGCCACGATAAAGCTGTTGCATTGCGGGCGATAAGAAATGGCTTAGATCTTCCATTGGATCACCCAAA
>JACLAD010006355.1_pt1 | contig 21050 bp, 7 predicted proteins | sample 8027901 | NCBI WGS metagenome assembly JACLAD01 (sample SAMN15725071, study PRJNA655200) | protist metagenome | isolation source: fluorescence activated cell sorting (FACS) single amplified genomes of... | place: Spain: Blaines Bay Microbial Observatory, Mediterranean Sea | collected 2016-07-05 | reverse complement strand
CAATACCCTTCCCCTTGCTTGCTTCCTTCCTGTCCCTTCGAAAAGAAGCGCAACTTCCCCGGAAGTTCCCGGGACTTTTCTTTTTTTTTTTTTCGGTAACGGATCTTATAGTATGGTATTTGATAGATATCATCGAGGGTATATTAATAGAGGACATCATCGAAGGAAATTAGAATATCCGTTTCGTCGGAAAAATAAAAATTAAAAAAAAAATGCCAGAACAAGAATGGAAGAGTCTGAATATGGTGTTGAGATCGGGTTAAGGCACTTCATGAAAGAAGCTGGTCGTGTTAGTTCCAAATTAAATGCTCTTCATGAATATGTTGCTCCAAAGTATACTGAAAGAGAACGTGAGGAGTTTGGAATGGAACATGAATATGGTGGGATAACAGGTAATTTGAGGAAAAAGGCAATGATACGTATTGCAAGAGTCCTTGCAGGGGATACTGATAAAATGTCGAAGTTTGCACATGGTGCTTTGGCTAACCAACCAGGATTTCTTGACGCTGAATTTATTTTAAAACCGAATGAAAGTATTTTTTGTGATGTTGGGAGTGGGTCTGGAAGACCATCTCTATATTTGGCTGGATTGCGAATCAAAGCCAGCGTCGGCTTTGATGTTGACCCTATGCAAGTTTTCAGTAGCTGCCATGCACTTTCGACACTATGTAAGAACCAGGACAATAGCGGCACGCCAGTGATATTTTTTCACGGCGATGTTTTGAAGATGGCTTCGCTGGAACCTTGCACGCATATTTATTCGTTTATGGGTTACCCTGATATGATTTTGGCAACAACCCTGCTTGTTGCGAAGACGAAAACTTGTCGTGTTTTTGTAGCCGTTGTGACCCAGCCGAGTGAACTGAGATGCACGGGGGCATTGGATGCCCTCGACGAGAAAGACGGGTCGTGCAAGACATTTTTCATGCAAGGGTTGCAAATGCCCTCCGGTAAAAGTTATCTCGCGGCAGTTATTCCACTTACTCCCAAGCGAAGAGAACACATAATCAATACGATACTTTCGTTGTCTGAGGACGAGGAAAAGGAAAATCATGAACGCCACGACTGTTTCAAAGAAACGATGCTTCATGCCTTGAATACCCCCGGCGGCCTTGAAGACTTGTCGGAGAAGCAATTGAAGCGCTACTGCGGAGAGCCTGGAGATGACGAAGGGGGACCAGCTTGTGACCCTGTGGCGGGATCCTCGCTTACGAACGGTGACAGTCTTATGCAAAGTCACTTACATCGAGGCCGTCCCAAACGCCAGACCCGAGCGCCCTCACGTCTGGGTTATCAAACTTGAATTTAAGAAAAAAAGAAACTTGCTTACCAAATATCGGAGACGCGTGGTTTTCCAAATCTAAACTGAGAGGTAGATGCTAGAATCTTCAAAAACCATTGCACAAGCGATTGTAATACAGAGCATTGCTTTGAGGATGAAGGCAACAAAGAAGCGTACATTTACTTTACGTGACGCGACAGAGTGCAACCTGTTGCGGTCACATTTGGGAACGTCTAGCAAAAGCCCTATGGACCATTTTTCCTTATGCTGAGGAAGAGAAATTTTGTTAATTAGTTTTCTGAGCTATAGTAAACCAGCCGGTACGACGCGTCTCAGGGTGAGCCCACAAGTGCATGAGGTTTCCCCTGGTGGATGGCTTTTTCAGTTCTTCCTTGGGAGCGTTTTGTTCCGGCTGTTTGTCGACATTCTCTTTATCATTTTCCTCCGAAGATAGAGGGTTGAATCGGCCCAGAGGGAGCATTGTCTCGACCATGTTGTGGACGTAGGCGTGGGGAAGTAGGTGAGCCCCTTGGTTGTACGGATCTGGCTTGATGAAATCAAAGTGAACGTCTGAAGTTCGCTGATGACGGATCTCCACCTTTCTCCAGGTGATTTTTCCAGTGTGCTTGCTCTTCGTTCCTCGACGACAGATGAGCAAAGTCTCCTTGCTCTGTCGAAACAAAGTGCTGGGTTCGCAAAGGTACGAATTATTGACACTCTGCTTGACGCAAATTGCGTTTTCAACATAGTGAAATCCCATCTTTTCAAGGGCGCGTAGAACGCGGAGAATGAGGTGCTTGGGTGTCCAAATATAAACAAACCCGGTTTTCAAAATTTGATCATCGTCCAGCTTGAGTTGCAAAAGGTCTTCAGGGACGATTCCGTACGACAGATTATTGACATTGTCAGTCTGGTCAAGACGGGCTTCGCGCCAAGGTGGGCTAAGAACAATACCTTCACATGGACCCCTTGCCTTGAGCTCAGCTTTGATGTCAAGGTCCAGTATGCTCGGCACAACCTTGTGCTCCGAATTTTCGGGAATTTCGGCCTTGCAATGAAAAGTATCCTCGGACTTGGTTACATCACCGTCGCGCCACTCAGTGTGCTTGTGAATAGCCCCAGGCGGCGTGTAAGGCTGGATTTTCTTTGCCCAGGAGGATGTGATCTCCTTAGGGATCTTGGTGTACACAATTGCGTTAGGATCAACCTTACGAACCTTTTTCAGCCCTGTTACAAAGCGTCCATGCATATCCGATACAAAAGCAATGTGGGTTACACCCGTCTCGCCGAGTGCTCGAGAACGGGATCCTCGTTTGCCCCCCTTTCTTCGCTTTTTGCCCAATATTTCTTCCCATAAATCGTCATCAGTACCGTCCCCGAACAAAAACATCAGCTGGCCGTCTTCATTTTCAGCGGTTGTTATACCATCCATATCCCAGCCCTCAGCCGCGTCCAAGTCGTATCCAAAGTCATGGTCGTAGTCCGCATGTTGAGCCTTTACTGCAGACTTTACCGTGAAATTGGATGTCTGTTGAAAAACCTTCAAAAGTGCATCTTCACTTAGCGCCTGATCACCAGATGGCGCGCCGGCCCCCTCAGCGGATCGCTTCGACTCGGAATTATCCGCGTTTTCTTCCGTTTCCTCTTTAGACTCTGCTGAGATCTGTTGCTTGATTTCGTCAAGTTTTTCAAACTTTTTCATAATCATATCCACAGTTTCTCCATCTTCAACGTACCCCAGGTACAATGATTCATTAGGTGGAGGTAAATCAGAGTTCGCTTTTTTCCGGCGACGGCGACGTTTGGGACTATCGAGGCCGCTGTAAGAAACGGCCGTTGTCCTTGATGACTTGCGCTTTTTACGTTTGTTCCCGTCAACTTCTTCTTCTTCTTCCTGCTGTAACTCTTTCGATTTGTGGTTTTCCTCAACTGGCGTAGGTGCAGTTTTCTCCTTCAAGTTAACGTGAACGTTTGCGTCGTTCATTCCAACATCTTGACCATGTTGATCCATGTTGTTATCACCTTCAGATGGAGCAGTTACACGCTTAACAGAAACAACAGTAGATCCTTTTGTATCAACCATTGTCTTTTCTTTTCTTTTCTTTTTTTTTTGTGCTTTTCTTTTCTTTTCTTTTCTTTCTTATTCGAATTGAAAATTATTTTCGTTCGAATTTGAAATTTTTTTTTGTTTTTTTTTTCTAATTTTCAAAAAAAGTTTTTTTCCCTTGTTTTTTTCCCTTCAACAAAAAAAATTGATCAGCACGACGTTGGTTGTCATCAAGTAGCACTGACAGCCAGCTGGCCAGCATGCATGTGCATCTTTGCAACAAAGAAAAGAAAAGAAAAACAAACGACAGTTAGTCGCTACGCTCCAGCGAAGAGCTTGAAGGTCTACTACGATATGGAGAGATCAAGCTAGCGAGCGTCCATTGCTCGAAGGGAACTACTCTTGATTTGATTTTTGAAAATATTTCGAAAAAGAAGGAAGACTCCGAGAGAGTGCTACTAGTTTACTTGAACTTGACGACCGGCAACAGCAGAACCAGATCAATGTTTCATTTAAGCCTTGTTTATTTTTTGTTGCCTTTTTGCTCTCAAACATCCAAGGGGAACCAGGGATCACACCAGCTTCTGGGTTGTCTGCGTCTGTTCGAGGGCTCCTATCTTTGATGGCGGCACAAAAGCAATCGCGCCTACCTTTTTTATTAATAAGGAGGCTCTGTATGTGAAAAATTTCCGATTTTCGAAAGCTTTACCTCCCAGGGAGAAATCCTTCTTCTAGATGCCACTTGCATTCACCTTCCGAACGACAAGTGTGTCTGTCTCTAGTCTTTCTCAGAGAAACCCTTCTTCTAGATGCCACTTGCATTAACCTTCCGAAAGACAATTGTGTCTGTCTCTAGTCTTTCTCAAGTCAATCTCAATAAAGTCGCAAATTATTACAGTTATCTTCTTTTCTCACGTCAAAAAAAAAATTTCGATCGGCCACGATCCCTGCAACTCGTTTTGAGAAGAGTTAGTAGTCCAAAAGCGCGAAATCCACTGAACGTAGGTACGCACCGAGAAAATGTTCGGCAAGGTAGCCGAGTGCTGTATCCATAAGGGATGCAAATATGACAGCATTGGGTTCTTGTAAAGATGTAATTTGCTTGGTGATATCGTCTCTTATTTCGTCGGACAAGTCCAGCGTGTCAATTTGGTCAAGTTCGACGAACTGTCTATGTATAGCGTTACATTTGTCTATAGTCATGTCCTTTTGAAAATCAAGTACGGCCCAGACAAATTCAACCCAACGACGGTCGGTTTGCTTATGTACCTCAAGAAAAGGCGTTACCTTTGCTTGTGCATCAGGGTCATCCAAAAGTTCCAAGACGTGGTGCTTTGACAAGAGCCCACAAGCCAAGTCTTCAGTATGACGGTGAACTGGTTCCAAGGAAACAGTATTGTGTGAGTTCGTATGCTTGGAAGCATCAAAACTAGCCACACCACCAATAATGCATTCGACAGGTTCAAGTGAATCAAAATCATGTGACGATTCAGTTTTCGGGGGGCTTTGCTGAGATACATCAGGGTTGCGTTGCCGGAACCCTGCTACAATGGAGGAGCGCTTTGATACGGAAACTTCGTGAGCACTAGATATAGTTGCACTAGAACCCATAATTGATCTGATGTCAACAGCTTCCTGTTGCAATCTCTCGCGAACCACGCTAATGACAGCGAATTTCGTGAGGGGGCTAGAAGTTTCCCCGTCTGACAGATTGTCTCTTTCAACGTTTTCAGGAGTGTCAGGTTCCACGTTGAGAGTAAAACCAGCGTTGCTGGCGGTTGCAATGAGCACGTCGCGAGCGCGCAGTAGACTTCTGTCAGAAAGGTCGAACTCGGAGCAAATTGTGAATACAACGATTCGCTCGAGTGTACTAAGGAGTCTAGGGAAGCATTCCAATAATGTTGAAGCGAACTCTAGCGCTGCAGCGATGAAAGCTACAGACGTGGTTTGGCTGACAACTTCAAAAAAATATTTTGTAAATTGCTTCCCAATGGGAGCTTCGCCATAAGCATTGCATATGGCAACGACCGCGTCGTGTGCCAAATTCTCATCGGAATGGTTGGCGAGGTATGCGACTATTGCTTCCTTTGCCTCTGGGTCCCATGGTAGAGACGTCAAAGCATTCGACAACGTTTCAATAAAATGATCGTTATTTGACTCATCCAGTGCCATGCAAAGCGGAATAATCGTTGTGATATGGCAGACCAACCAACTTGGGAAAGGCCCAACAGCACCACGAGTAAAAAGATCCACCCAATCGTGCAATAATTGCTGCTGGTGCTGCTTCTCCTTGGCGGAAGCGTTAACTACGAGGTGTGCGATACGCTTTTGCAGCTTGTTTGCGAGTGCGGCTTCTAGAAAGTGTCCGCGTTGGTTCGTTGACAAAGGCAGTCGCGACGCCAGCCGTAAGAACAGACCCTCAAGAAGGGGGCCCTCAACGTATGAAAGAAGCGCTAGTGACAACCAAGAGTGAATGGAGCAAGACAACTTGGTATCAAGAAGAAGTATGCATCTTGTGGTGGTAGCAGCTACCACGGTGAGCTTAGCGGACAAAGCTTCCACTAAGATTCGGAAGAGTGCGAGGTACTCGAGTCGCATCGATTGAGCTGATTCCAAAACGCCCATATTTTTGCTTGTGGTCAAAAGGACGCCACTAATATTGCCGCGAGCATGCATGTAAACCTTCATACATCGCGTAATAATGGCCGGGTGCGTTCGCATAAGGGGAAAATACCAACAACAAGCGTTCATAAGTACACAGCGCGTAAATGCGTTGAACGTGCTGCCTGTATGATCAACGTTGACAGAGTAACTATGTAGTGCCCTGATCGCTTGGCCGAGCTGGGCGTCACTGTATGCACAGGGCGAAAGCTTTGCAATCTCGTATATCGTTTCAGCCGATATCTTGTCGTTACTGATTTCTAGGTCCAAGCGTGCTTGTTGGGCTAGCAAAGAGTCAAATATAAGCGTAATGAGCTCTTTTTTCGGACTGTCTGGATGCTCCACATTGACGGCGCAAAGACTGAACGCAACAGCCTGGGGAAAGGCTGCAGCCGCCATCTCTATGTCGATGGCTATACACACATTGAGGGCCCGTAGCGCGTGGCATTTAGCTATTGTAAGTTCTCGGAGCGAATTCGCGGCAGCTGGGGTGCTGTCGCTCGTTGCGTCGCCATTTTGTAGAGCAAAGTCGTCCACCCAGCAATCAATCAGTTCACTAAGGGGCCTTTGCGCGTGTTGGAGATTCGAATGCCATTTGGTCTGCGACACCGTCGGCAAGAACATAACACCATTAGAAATCTGCTCTAGCACATCCTGATATGATTTTGACAAAAATCTATCGGCACAAACACCGCAAAGTAGCAATGGCGCGATCGGTGCCGCTGTGTTCTCAACATTCTTGAAGACTTTGGAAATCAAAAAACGGATCGTTGCGGGAGAGTGTTGTTCGCTCAGTGCGGACCATATTCGTGCAGTCACGGAAACTGCGTTGGTTCCTCCAGAGGGGTAAAGAGTAGCACTGCATTGCCAAACATCATTCAGATCGACATCTGTATGAAAACTATCGAGTAAATCTACTTTGCTGCTTCCACGAGAACGTCGGTCCAATCGAGGTGAAGATACGGGCGAGACCTTGGGAGAGCCAGACGCGTCAATGTTCACTGAGGGACTACGACACCATGGCAGAATCATCTCTACGGCGCCTTTTGCTTGGCCTCCTCTGTACAAAGAGGGCAACCGAGCGCACATTTCCTGAATCAACGCAGGGGCCAAATCCGAGCAACTCTCGGCCAAGGCCTGCGACGCACTCAAAGCAACTTCTTCTCTGGTGTGTATGCGAGAAGTATATGAGAGCTCTTTGTACCGTCCTGTCCGTGATTGGTCTTCTTTTTGCGAGTGTCTTGCCCACGATTGTTCCAGAACATCAAGTAACGCGAAAGCACACCGACGCATCGATGCGTCTTCGTGGTGCCGCACCTGCACAAGGCACAATACGGTCAGTGGTGCCATGGCGTTGGGCTCGAGCGCACGATAAAGCACACGCTGTGGACCCCGGAAAAGCCAATGCATAATTGCATCGTGGATAGCCGTAAATACAGCATCTGCAAATGTGCTGTGCGAAGCACCGCTTTTCTCATTTTCTTGATACCACTGATCAACGAAAGGAGAGAAGGTTCCTCCGCCATCGGCATCAATATCACCAACCGGCCAGTGTGCCGTCAGGTAGCACCGCATAATTCTCGCCTCGGGCTCGCCAACGTCAAATGCGGACTTAAACCAGGACCATAGGAAATCGTCAGGTTTTGGGGCTACTGCCCCAAGCGACGTCGGGCCTAGTCGGAACAATTCGATAGATGCCCTCGTGGACATAGCAACAAGTGTTTGGTACTCTCGCGCATCGATCAAGGCGGGGGACCCCTGCCTTGTCCTAGGAAACAGACTACCACCACTGTTTGCTCGGGGAGATCGCTGCGGTGTTCTCGGCGACGAGGGACGAGGTGGCTCTCTAGAGCCAACGGAATAGGGGCGAGCATTACTGGGGTCGAGATTGCGCGGCTGATATAACTGTAATTCGTGAAAACCACCAAACCGTTGAAGCAATTTCCACGTTGCACGACGACGCGCCCTAGGCCAGATTTTGTCCGCACGGCGAACAATAGCATCCATCCCATCAACTTTTGCAAACTCTTTGCTCAAAGATTTCGCGCACTGATAAATGAGTTTTGTGTACTCAAAGGACAATGTCCAGTCAAATGCGGACTCAACTACCGCCTCTTCACCAATCTCTCCGATGAGAACAAAACAGCGAGAGAGCACTGATTCCCATGCAAGGATGCTACCTTGGGCTTTATTCAATATGATGCGCACAACATTGATAGCGACTTTTTCCACCTCGACGAGCTTGACCAACTCTTCCGATTCATCGGAATCCGTCCCTGTAGCAGCTTGGCCTCGACGGCGGAACGGCAAGAACCCTCGTTCTTGCGAAATATCTGCTGCTGCAGAGGCACTTTTCTCACGAATCGTCTTCAGCCTGTTGGCTCGCCATTCGCAAACCAAAAAAACGAATCGGCCGACGGATCTCGGGCAGGAACTATCCCCGACCAGATGTTGAAGCGCATAGCGCATCTCTATGCGAGATTTGGTGCCCGTCGGTGTACTCGCTGCATCGTCCCAGAGTTGCTGCGTCATGGACTCTGTAGCAGCGTCAAACCTTTGGGGGGCCAAACCTGTGAGAGGTGCGTCGTCGTCATGTAAGCCAGCTCCAGCCAAGGCTACCACGTAACAAGAGGCAGTGCGCCGCATGGAAATCTCAAGACGTAAGGATGCATCAGGAGTAAATCCAGGGAGACGTTGAATCCATTCCAGAACACTCTTTGACACCTTATGCAGTATGTGTTGCAGCCTTTTTTCGCTTGCCAGTTTGTGCGCAATCCACACCAAGTCATTTTTCCACTGCTTCGGAATGGTGCTCAAAGCCAGTTCCCCTGCGGGCTCTGCGGTATTGTTCGTAGAGCCAAACTCATTGGTTCCAACAGACACAGGACTTGTTCCGTACCACAAGAACATTTCATCGCGAGTAGTGCCTCGATGGGTTTGATACCGGAACAAATCCCTGAAAGGGGCGCTGCTGCCTTTGATAGCAGTAGATGGACGTTGTTGCTGCTGCTCCGTGCTGTTATATGAACGCCCTGAATCAAAGGCGGTCCCTGTTACCACGGAGAGAGACCTCGGGGTCGTACTCTTGGCACCGTCTGAATGGGGTGAACCGGGAGCAGCTCTCAATGAAGGCCCGTGCATCACCGTAGCACGCCTCTGCTTTTCCTTTTCTTCCATTTCGTTCAACGACGCACCGGCACACGAACATGCATCACCCAACGTGCACGAATACTTGAACATTTTGGTGTCGTCAAATACAGCCCCAATTAGAGCGGGTTCAGGATTCTCCGCCCACATTTCTTTGACGCATTCAATCAACTCCACAGCATGAGAACGAATCGTGGCACATGGAACAGTCAAAAGACTGAGCGCAAGCACCAGCGATGTCTGAGCCCATTGCGGCTCCAGTGGTTTCGGACAAATGGTGGAAATGCACATGGACCGAACATGCTGCCAGAGCCTAAACAATACTAGCACTTGGCGCAAGTACGTGAGAATGACACTTAGAGAAGCCCGACTGCCGTTTACAGCACAAGACAGTGCCGCAAACAAATTAAGGAAAACCTGCATTCGAATCTGGTTCGTGTGTGCACAAGCCACGATTCGCTGGAGACAATGTGAAGCTGCACAGGCCACCGACCAATCAGCGTGGAGTAAAAGCGAGCAAGGGGGGATGAAAGACTTGTCAAAATGTTTGGCACCCAATGCACCCACCAAAGGCGAGCAAACCAATATCGGCAGCGCGTACAGCAACTCTTTCAGGACATCGAGACCTGCAGAGCTGCGAAGCTTTTTTGTGGCAACAGAGACTTTAGCATCGGAGCGAGCGATCTGGTAGAACGCTGCCATCTTGTCATGCAAATTGCGCACGCGGAATGCCAGCGCCCCATGGCTTTCAAAGAGTTCGTGGCTTGTCACGAGATTCTGTAGCTCGACGCCGAGGCCGCTCCTACTTAATGACAAGTCTTCGAAGAATTTGTCAGGGTCGCTCCAAGCAAATGGATAACCCATGGTTTCGCCAGTCATGTCACGAGCCCGTGAGTTCGGGCCCTCGCTCTTGGTATCTCGAAAACGATTTTCCCACAAGACAGTCGGCACCAGTGCAACATCAGACTGACCGATGGCTTCTGTCCCAAAGGGACGCAAAAACGATTCTAGCAACACGGTCAGCTTTTTGGAACAAATTCGCAATACCGACGCCAATGAAGATTTCAGGACGCTAGCGCTTTTCTGGTTTTCAACTTGCCCACGTAAACTACTTGCAAAAGTGCGGAAAACACTGTACCCGGGCCCAAATATGTCCCACAGTGCTCGCATCGTTACAATTAAACGATTATGCGCTTGTTGACTGCATCGAAATAGATCTTCCGGGACCGATAAAAGGGTTTGTATCTGATTCTCAAAAAGATTCAAATCATGCGCCGCAAACTGAAGTATAATATGTTTACACACTCTCAGATTGCGCGCTAGACTGTACAGTCCACGCCCACGCATCGAGCCCAAGTTGGCATTCACAAAACCGCTAGCGCCACCAAAAAAGGATGAACTTGTAACTGAAAGCATATCTGACCCTCGCGACTTGTATGCAAATGAAGAAGTGACAGATGACGGCGATGGTGGAGCAGAAGAAGTATTACCAGTACTGTTATCAGCAGCGAAGCCCAAGTCCCTTCCTAAGTACAAAGAACCCGCCAACGACGCCAAAGCCTTGGATTTGCCACGTTCAAATATGTCTGTAAAAATTGAATCAAGCGACTTTGACTCTAGAGCAGATGGGAACGCCACGGGTGCCTTCGTACTGTCTTCCCGATACCGCACCCTAGGACAGTACTCCTCAAATGCATCCCATGCGCAAAGAGGTCTCCTGTATCGACGACTGCGCAAAGAACGCAGTAAGATCTCGAGTGAATGCGTTACCTTACGCGGTTCAACCAGGTGCTTCATCACACGCTTGTTGAAGAACGATTGGTAATTACTCTCACTGAAACTTTTTGGAGAACGAACCAAAATTGTATGCATCAGGCACAGCGATGCCGCCTTCAGCTCGTCAACTTTCGAGTGCTCCCTCGCACCATTGTAAAATTTGCTCAATATGATGTCGTTAAATATTGTAGCCCAGCTTTTATTCCCATCCGCCAAGGACCGGAAATCCAAGTGCTCGATTATCTTGTCAGCAACAAGAATCCGCAACAATTTCGTAATCTTTTCTTGCTTTGAGTCTTCGAAATTCTCCGACAGCATCGAAAGCACCCCGCTCGCGGTTTTCCTGTCCGTTAGTGTTAAATCAACAAAATACCACGAAACAAGTGGATACTTTTCAAACGCCATGACACCGATGAACGATGGATCTATGTGGCACAACTTCCCCACTACAGCTGCCCATTGAAGTTGTGCCTGGCCTTGAGCCCTTTTCAAAATTTCATACATGCCTCCACCATTGCCTTGCACCTCGGTTTCCCAAGCTTCTAGTTGCTTCATGTGAGTTAGCGCCAAAAGCCGGAGCCTCTCCGGCTCCCCAGAAAACGCGTCAAAACGGATCGCATGCATGATCAAGTCGCACACGCATCGAGACCACACTATTTTCACTAAAAGCACGTGACAATCTAGATTTAAATGTACACCTTGCACATGTTTTGCTACGGAAAAAGGAAGCGCCCCCCAAGCTAAAACAGAAGCACAAACGCGATCACGGAGCGCTTCTGGAAATTCTAACCAAGTCTGAATTGCACTAACGAAAAACGGACTCTTTCGGGGAAAGTCTTCCCATATCATTAAATAATGAACCAAGTCATCAGGTTCCTTGTCTTTAGCATTCGACGAAGCTGACGTTGGTTCCCCGTTTCCCGAAGCCAGTTGCTCCAACTGCGTCAACTTTTGTCCGAGACCAACGAGAAACGTCCTCTTGAAAGAATCGAAAAACGAAGCCGACACGTCCATTTCACAAGAAATAAAAGAACTACCTTCCTACCCACCAAACCCTTTCTCCCCTCCTTCCCTCTCTTCTCTTCTCCACCCTCTCCGTCACTTCCAAGGTCTAACGACGATCGAGCAAACGACCAACCCTCCCTCCTACAATCAACCCCTCACCACCGATCAATATCAACCTATTCTTAACTAACAATAGCAACTACGAATTCTGTCGCCTTTTTTCTTGAAAATATGTTTCTATCTATCGCGTTGAATCCAAAAAATCATCGATTCATCAAAGTTTTGAAATTTTTTGATTTTTTTTCGATTTTTTCTTTTTTGGTGTGTGTCGGCTCATGCTATTTTAACCTAAACCTAGCCTAAAATGTCGGTTCATATCGAAAAGATTTCATAGTAAATTTACCAGAATCTTTGGTACTGGTACCATCCTCTGCGTCGGGGCAGGTCGCTTCCCGGTCGGGGCTTTTTTGCAAGCCTACCTGCGGCTGCCTGCGGGAGTCACAACAATAGATATCTGTTTCCTATCTATCTTACTCCTTGTTGTGACAGCCGCCGGCACTGGCCCAGCAGGCAAAAAAGCCCCGACGCAGCACTTGGCCAGCATACCCGGAGGGGGGAGATAAGTTTACTTCGAGTCTCGTAATGAAACAATCGTTAACGAAAGATTCCTTTCGTTGTCCATAGCCACGAAAACCAAAAAAAAAAGAGCCAAAAAAAGATATAAAAATAAAAAAAAAAAACGGAACAGAACAGAATTAATTAAGAAGAAGTAAAAAAGGAAGGATGATCGTTTACACTGATTTGAAATCTGGGGATCAAATCCTTAGTGACAGTTTCCCTCAAGCTCCTCTTGTATTTGGAGGTGAGGAGATTCCCAACATGTTTACGGTTCAATCCAAAATGATTTCCAAGGGTGGAGAAAGTTTTGATACTGGCGCTAATGCTAGTGCAGAAGAAGCTGCTGAAGAAGCTGATGATGGTGTAGAAAAGGTTAACAATATTATTGATTCCGATACTGGTTTTGGATACCAAGGACCTTTGGAAATGAGCAAGGCTGAGTTTATGACTTTGTACAAGTCGTGGTGCAAGGACGTTGTGGGCAAGATCAAAGAAGCTGGTGATGAAACACCAAAAGCTTTCAAGGAATCCGCCAAGGCGTTCGTTGACCTTCTCCAGAAAGAGTACAAAAACTTCGAAATTTACCAAACAAAGAACTTTGACTCACTTATTGTTGGCTGGTGGGATGAGGGTGCAAATACAGTCGGAGCACCTAAGTTCATTTACTTTACCAAAGCTGTGAAAGCAGAAAAATACTAAATCTAATTTTAACCTTAATATAATTAAAAGGAACCACGTGGAGGTTGAAAATAATTTGTTTAAATAAAAAAAGTTAGAGACGAGCGTTGGACGTCAATAGTCCGCTCAGTCGGTTACGGATGGTTGTCTCTGCTTCACTTACGAAGCGATCCATAAACTCTTGAACTGTAGGGACATCGTTGATAAGTCCAACAACTTGCCCCGCTGTCCAAATTCCTGCATCAGGGTCGCCTGCCTTTTCAGCTTTGCGACCACGATCACCGGCAACGAGGTGAGCTACATCACTAAAATCCAGGTCGGCGCCTTTTTCGTTTTGAATAGCCTCGACTTCCTGGGCAACTTTGTTTCTAAAAACACGAGCAGTGTTGTGCAGTTGGCGAAACATCAGCACAGTGTCTGTTTCTTCAGCTGAAACAACGCGATCCTTGAAAGACTGTGGCCAAGGACACTCCTTGGTAGCACAAAAAGCGGTCCCGATGTTCACACCATCAGCACCAAGCGCTAGACAAGCAGCAAGTTGGCGGCCTGTGCCGATTCCTCCGGATGCAAGGAACGGTTTTTTCAATTTTTGCGCTGCTTTGGCCAAAAGGACAAGACCACCAATGTCTTGTTCTCCTGGATGCCCAGCACACTCAAAACCGTCCACTGAAACAATGTCAACGTTGATTGACTCACTCTTTAGAGCATGTTTAATGTTGGTACATTTATGAATACAGATGCATCCAGCAGCTTTGAACATCCCCACCCACTTTTTAGGGTTATTCCCAGCAGTTTCCACGATTTTGATTCCCTTGTCAATGATGGCTTGAGCATACCCTTCGTAATCAGGCGGTTGGATTGCTGGTAAAATTGTAAGATTAACGCCAAATGGTTTACTCGTACGTCTACGAATTTCATCGATATCCTTTTTCATTTGTTCAATTGATCCACAAGTCAATGCAGTCAACATTCCCAGTCCCCCAGCTTGAGAGACAGCAACGCACATTTCAACTGTACCAACACCGGTCATCCCACCACACACAATCGGATGTTCAATGCCAAGCATTTCAGTAACTCGTGTTTTAAATGGACCCATCTTCTGTTGTCGTTGTTTCTTCTCTTATCTCAACTCTTCTCTTCTCGCTTTGATTGCGCTCTGTCTTTGTTGAGATCAGTCCGCTCTTCGTGTTAGTAGGTAATAGTAAATCCCACGTTTATTACCGTTTATTTTGTATAAAATGAAAGTGGTGTTCATGAACCCGACTCGACCTTCTCCCGAACGAAAAGAGAAAAGCGAATTCCCAAATACAGAGCCGACATATACTAACCTAACCTAAACCTATTTATTTTTTATTTTTTTTTGAAGCTTCTTATCTTTCACATTCTTCGTATCATCCCCTCCCGGGGGGACCACTACCGCACGTGGGGTCTCTTTGCCTGTCGGCGGCTTTTACATAGGTTGTACTACGCCCGCTCGGTGAGGGTAATGACGTCCCGACGCAGTCGGCCCCCCGGGAGGGGATCCATGGATTTTAAAAGACAAATTGGGGCAGGTTCTCCATTATTCTGAGTCAGAAATGAAAATGAAAAAAAAAAAGGAAGGAAAAAAAAAAAAAAATTTTTTTTTTACAAATTTTTTTATTTTTAAAAAAAAAAGAAAAGAAAAGAAAAGAAAAGAAAAGAAAAGAAAGGAAAAAAACGAACTTGTCTCGGTTGGTTGGATGCATCTACAAGGTGTTCTGTTGTAGTGGACAGGAAAGAAAGTGAATGTGGAGTTGAATACATCAAGAGATATCTTATCTAGGGAGTTAGTTGATTATCTTTTTTGCATGGAGTGAGTGGTCAACAAAGGAAGGACTTTTTTTTTTGTTTTCAAGTCTGTAGGAAGGAAAATAGAAGAAATATGGCACCAAGTAATGATGACACTGTGAACGACTGGATAGAGAGGCATAAGAATGTTGAATACGGGCCATTTGAAGCAGAAGCCGCGTCGATTGTGAAGAAAGGGGGACTTGCACAAGAACTTGTTCGTGATTGTAGTGCCTTGGAGCGTTCTTACTGGGGCTTGGATGCTCTAGTTGGTAAGGGGGGTCAAGGTTTATTAACATGCTTGGAAGATGAAGTGGACCCTGCGTTCACTTGGACGGGGCATGATGGTGCGGAACTGCGCATAGTGGACAATTTTATCGTGTGCGACCATGAAGGTAAAATATTTGGGTTGGAAGCTTTGGATGACACAAAGAGAAGTGGTCAGTTGTATTTATTTGGTACCCTTATGCAACCGAAGCAACTGGGTCTGGACGAAATGCCAAAGTTGTGGGATCGAGGCGATCTCGAATCGTCGAAACGGTCTTGTCGAGTAGTTCGTGTTCCTTTAACGGATTGGTGCCTTGACTTAACTTATGGGGATGAATCGTTGTGGGTAGTTAGTGAGAAGAATTATTGGTATAGACTTCGAGGGGAACATGGTCCGGGTTCTGCAATAGTACCTTTCCCACTTTATGTGGAGGCGTTTCGAGAGGCCCGCCTCAAGTACGAAGCGAGTCTTCATCTATCGCGGCTTCTCCAAAATCCGAACTTAGCTCGGTCCAGAGTCGCCTTGACAAAAATCTTTGCCGAGTGCATCGAGTTAAGTCAACACGGGGACTGGAAGCTTGACGAATACTTCTTGTTATCGCGGAGCGATTTTTTTCGCGAACAGTTGGAAGGAATCCTCAACTATGGGCTGGGGAACAAGAAACCCAAGCACATGGGCAAGCTGTTTTCTCGGGAGTTGGCGGAGAAAAGAGGACACATGATATTGCGGCTGGCAAAGGAAGAAGGGAAGCGGGAATCTCGGAAGCGGCAATTGGAAGGGCGGGATCGCGAAGAAAGGGAAAGTAAGCGTTTTGTGAGCTCGAAAGGCACGATCACGTTTCCGCTGGATGATTTAGAGATGATATATTTAGCAAAGCAGGTAAAGTCAAAAATTGCGAAGAGGCCTTTAGCAACAATAGAAAAATCGAATAAGGTACATTCGTATGGGCAGTATCACCCGCTTTACACGATGCCGTGCCCTCCTCGTCCAAGGGCTTTTATGGACAAGTTTTCAAGCCAAGAGGTTTCTAGCGTTCTTTCATCGTACCAGGTGCTTCATGCGTTGATAGACTATTTACGAATGACAATATTTGGATTGGAGACTTTTGTTGATGCGATTACTTTTGAACCAGCCAATTGCGGCCATGGTGATGTCGCTCCGCTGTTTTCGCAGCTGGTGTTACGATCGATGGAATTTGTCTTGAGTTTTCCTGAAAATGAGGCGGTGTATACGGAGCTGCTGGGCACCGATGAAGGAGACGTGGGTCCACCCCCGGGAACGCTGGCTGTAGTGCTTGCGGGTCTTCCTAATTTATTAAACAATCTCACGTGGCCTCACATTTTAGCAAAATGGATTTGTCTTGTCGAAGAACACGCCCTTCCTAAAGAGTTGCGTCTTGTACCATCGATCTCCATGGTGGGCGTTAGCACACGATCAACACCAAGTGTCAACCCTGGCCAAAAGGAACAATCGCTGGAAAAGAAATTCCCGATGAATGAATGGGAACTTTTGGAGCTTTTCGAGGAGAAATCTGCGAATTTCCCCGCAACGACGGATGCTTTCGCGATAGAGTGTTGTAAACGTGTCGTCCGAGAACTCATGGAAGACCCACTTTGTGCACCTTTTCGTACCAGAGTGGACGCTGACCGCCTGGGCATCCCTAATTATAGGAATGTAGTTGAGCGCCCTATGGACTTTGGCACAATAATGGATCATCTAGAATCTGGATTCTATTGTTCAGAGCGAGTTGAAATTGTGCGGAACCAATTTCTTGATACGGTGGAAAATTTAGACGCGTTGGCGACAAAGTTGAGATGCAAAACGTGGATGTTAGATTGTTTTTACAAAGCGGAAGATTGCTATCAGGGTGCAATGTCAAGGATTGCATTACAGACAAGCGTTCTGGGAAAAGCATTTACGTCCAAGGGCTTCCGTTCGTTGGATGCTTTAGAAGAAGTACTTGAGCAACGCAAAAAAGAAGCACGGAATCGCGAGCGAAACCGGAATGCGGCATTAAAACGCGCACCCGCACTTGTAAAAAAATGGGGGCGGGGGACTGCCTTCAAAGGGAAATTAGAGGCCTTTCCGATGGATCAGCTGCGAGGGATGCTCTCACTTCAAGGGCTACAAGTCTTGCGCAAAGTGTCTATTTCGCAAAGCAATTTCGTGTCGTTTGTTTCTGTTCCAAAAGCAAGTGTGCTTTGTCGGGACTCCCCTGGGGACCCAATAAAGCATATTGACCCTTACTTTGGGTTAGCTGTGGAAGCTGATGTGCCGAAACTGAAACTGAAACGAGGCGATGTCTTGATTGTGTACAAAGTGTATGGAAGTAACAACGCCGCTGTTGCGATGTCCGATGTTGACCACAAAGTACAAGGGGCAAAGATGTCGGCAATTTTTGCCCGACCCACCCAAGGTATCGAAGGAAAAAGTAAGGAACTGATACTAGCCAATCACGAGGAGATGCAGGATGATGACGAAAACGAGGATGATGAAGACGAAGATCTTTCGCCTGGTGGCGGTCTCGATGCGCTGCTCGAAGACATAAATCTCGTGTTTGAAAACTGCTGGGCTTTTAATTCCAAGAAAACTGAAATTTATGGCTGGGCTGTTTTGTTGAAAGAAAAGTTCAATCTCTTGTACAAAGAGTACGTATCTGACCGTACTGAGCGAATTGACAAGGCTCGATCCCTGATTCGAACCAGGCAAGAGTTGGACAAACTGGTACGTGCGTTAACAGAGGCGGGCTCAACAGCAATTCCGGTGAGCCAGCGTATTGCCATTATCGAGTGGCTAGTTGAGCAAATGCTGCACAACAATTCGGTGAAACTCATGCTCGAAAAGGGTGAGATTGACGCCGATTTGGTGGCTCGGCTAGGTAGCTTGAAATCGCAACGGGCAAAATATCCCTCGGCTTTTTTGGATGGTTGTACTGTAAAATCATTGAGCGGTGAGCCCTTGCCTCAGGAATCGCTGGACCAAATGAGGAGCATGGTGCTTGCCGTTCCGTTGACACGCCAACATCCTATTGGACAAGACCGCTTCATGAATAGGTATTGGTGGTTTGAAGGGGACGCAAGAGGGCGCATATTTGTAGAAATTTCGCCCAGTTTTCAAGAAAAAGATAGCAGTAGTGACCTTGATGCACAAGCGAAAATCATCGAAAGTGCACGACAAAATATGGGTGCTACAGAGGCCATGCGAAAAGGATACCGATGGGGAACGCTTGAGACGAAGCAGGAGGTAGATGCGTTAATAAAGTCGCTCAACCCTCTCGGCGTTACCGAAGGGAGGTTTCTTCGTGATCTAGCTGCCCTGTACGTGCGTATTGTAAGTCGAATGAATCGATTTTCTACAGCAAATGGTGCGTACGATGGTGGTGGTGAAGAAATTTTTAATTCGGAGCTTGATTCCAAGGTCGCTTTTCGAAAGGAGGCGTCCATGGGTTCATCATGGCGACAGTTTCGTTCGCTGCCCCGTCTACCCGCCAATACAACTGCGGCTTTGGGATCATATCTCGTTGACCACTTATCATATTACAATAGGATTCCCGATATGGTGGTCAAGCAGACGTTGCAACGCGTTGCTAAAACGTGCGAAGTCCATCGCATAGTCTTTCCTACACGCACCTTTGGTAATACAATTCAAAAACTCTCAGTGATGAGTAATTTGGCCAGTATTTTGACCGAATTTGAAGGGGTTATCCAACTCTCACGCCCGCTGTGGCCGGGATCATCGCAAGAACCTTTATGGATTGACGCCAGGCGCAGACGCTGGCACGAAGAAGTAGGCTCTGCCACGTGCATTGACGACTTGATTGACGTCCTTTTGGAGCTAGAGCACGAGTGCATTTCTTGGACAGGTTTAGGCACCCAAGCGGCGGTGACATCCTGTGTACCTCTTCGGTGGCTGTTTGGTCGCGAAGAATGGAGACGCGAGGTGAAATCTTGTGCCACGGTGTCAGAGTTATCGATGGCGTTTTGGAGACTGGCTGTGGAAGCCTTCGACTGGGCCAAGGCTGACAGAGCAATCAATGTCTTGTTCACGCAACACCCAACATGTCTTGGTCCGCACGAGGTAACGGTAGATATGGCTGGCGATGATCCATTACATGAAAACGATGAATTGGGGGTGTCTTTCGGACAAGCAGTGTGCAATAAGGATGCATTAGAAACCTTCGGGTACGTCGGTCTTGGCGCTTTCCTGGGTTGCCATCTTGCAACTGCTTTACAGGAAAATCCGGAATCATCGTACCCTGAGACGTTTCCCCTGTCCATGGTGCCACTTGCAGCTAAAGTTGGTAATGTAGCACTCTCCAGGGCCAAAGATGCTGCCAACTCGATCAATTTCGCATTGGTCAGCACCACACGTGCTGCCCCGGCGCACATGAACCGATCTCCTCTGCAAAAGAAAACGTTCAAGACAAAAATTCCTTCGCAACCGCTGACACAAGATGAAATAGATTTTAAAGAATGCATCCTTACCATGATGACCGTGCTCGGCTTTAAGCGAAAGAACCTTGCGGAACAGATCAGGGTGTCTCAGTCAAATTTGAGCCTGTGGATGAATGGCAAAGAGGGCGTTGATAAGCACAAGCTAGACGTCCGTTTAGCAAACTGGATTCGCCTCAAGAACCGGCTGCACAAATGGGTCAAGCCCGCCGAATATCGCTCTGCCGATATTTATGCCGCCACTGGAGATCTCGCGGACTGTCCTGATTGGGAGACCACGCAGGAAGGTATGTGGTCAAAAGGGGTTGCCACAATGCAAAAGGTTTTGCCAATAATTTTCTCACCCGCTAATCGCTACCATCCTCCAGGTAACACACTCTTGTATAATCCAACCAATGCCCTGCAAGTAGCCTTAGGTTCTCCTACTGTGGAGGATTCCATGTCCGAGGACGAAGGTCCTGCTGCAAATACCGACACCAGCCCCGTCGATTTGCCGCGACCGAAATTCCTACCTCAAGCGAAGCTCCTGAAAACTGACTTTGGCTTGAAATGGAGTGACTGTATTCCTTGGAACAATCTCAATTCCACAATAAGTACTGGGGCGAATAAACTTCGGTTTGAATCCGACTATTTGACGTGGCAGCAACGTTTCGCCCCTTCTACACGAAGTAGACTTCAAGCGTGCGGTTTTCACATGATGCAGCCAAATACCAACGTCGTGTACTTCCCAGAAGGCCATGCATTTGCCAATGCCCAAACCGAAACGCGCCTCTACACGGAAATTGTAAACGGGGGCCGGCCAGCCGTAATTGGCCCGATACATGGGCCACCCACAGGTTGCTCCTCAAGGAACCCAATCAAGTGCGAAATCATTGCAATTGAGATGGGCATCGCACAACCAAACTCGAGCAAAGTTGTTCCGTGCCCATACATGAATATTCGTCTCAGGCCCATCGCTGTCCTATACGGACCCCCTTGGTACACAAATGGCGCTGCGAAACTGCCTCCCAATAAGAAACCAATCCATATAGCCTTATGCCATGTCATGGACCATATTCTAAACCTTGTCGAAAGCGAACATCTTCTACAATTGCCATCACCAATCGTTTACCCAGAGATGGATTCCATACAACTGCCTGAGAAAGCAGTCGGCCTGAGCACTATCGACGAACGAGTCCGCACAGGCCACTATGACTCTGAGCAAGCATTCCTTCTCGACGTTGATCTACTTACCCTTTTCATGCGCACGCTTTTCGTGCGCTGTCGAAAATTTGGTGCACCCGAGGCTGAAGCAGCAATTACAATTGC
>JACLAD010007048.1_pt1 | contig 21065 bp, 7 predicted proteins | sample 8027901 | NCBI WGS metagenome assembly JACLAD01 (sample SAMN15725071, study PRJNA655200) | protist metagenome | isolation source: fluorescence activated cell sorting (FACS) single amplified genomes of... | place: Spain: Blaines Bay Microbial Observatory, Mediterranean Sea | collected 2016-07-05 | reverse complement strand
TATCTATGACGGACAGCTATGCGATAGTAGGAGCTCCTTATGTAGACAATAGTAAAGGAGCGGCGTCTCTGTATAGCGCCTGCCAGCCTGGCTATTCCTTCGATGCGAGCATCAGTGCCTGCCAGCTGTGTGCTGCAGGACGGTACAGTACACAGGGTGGTGTCTGTATCGAATGCCAGAAAGGCACCTACAGCGATACTGAAGGCGCCGTGTCTGTCTCGACCTGCGCATCTTGTGGAGTAGGTCGCTACAGCTCTGCTGCAGGCTCGAGCTCATGTGCGGAGTGCAGTGCTGGGAGGTATGGCAGCAACACCGGCATGACAGCCTGTGTAGAGTGCGGTGCTGGGAGGTATGGCAGCAGCACCGGCATGACAGTCTGTGTAGAGTGTCCGAAAGGCACCTACAGCGATAGTACAGGCGCCGTGTCTATCTCGACCTGCGCATCTTGTGGAGTAGGTCGCTACGGCTCTGCTGCGGGCTCGAGCTCATGTGCGGAGTGCAGTGCTGGGAGGTATGGCAGCAACACCGGCATGACAGCCTGTATAGCATGTTCGAAAGGCACCTTCAGCGATACCGAAGGCGCCGTATCTATCGCGACCTGCGCATCTTGCGGAGTAGGCCACTACGGCGCTACTGCAGGCTTAAGCTCATGTGTAGAGTGCGGTGCTGGGAGGTATGGCAGCAGCACCGGCATGACAGCCTGTGTTGAGTGTCCGAAAGGCACCTACAGTAATAGCTCAGGCGCCGTGTCTATCGCAACCTGTGCACCTTGCGGAGTAGGCCACTACGGCGCTACTGCAGGCTTGAGCTCATGTACACCATGTCAGAAAGGCACCTACATTAATGCGACAGGTAGCACCAGTTGCACTACATGCGAAGCCGGCAAACAGACTTCCTCCACTGGATCTACTCAGTGCTTCAAGTGTCTTGTTGGCGAGTATGCTACTGGCATACTGTGTGCCGTTTGTCCTGCAAATACATATAGCAATCGCGTTGGAGCCACAGAGTGTGAGAATTGTCCTGTTGGTAAGGTAACCAATGGGACTGGCAGCACGCACTGCCCCTTCTTGTGCGGCACAGGGATGTCCACTGGCAATCTCACTGTAGGTGCATCATTGCAGTGTTCACTTTGTCGTACGGGAAAGATCTGGACAAATGCTAGTGAAGGTAGTGCCACGGTTGGTCCAACGTGTCAAGACTGTGCAGAAGGCAAATACAATGCCATCGAAGGTTCTATGACTTGTCAAGAGTGCCCTGCTGGGTATATGTGCAACAGCATCGGGTTATCTGCTGCTGATCCATGTCCGGAGAGCACCTATAATGGCCTTCTTGGACGCACAACATGCCAGCAATGTCCTTTAGGTGAACTCACTCAATATACTGGTGCCACTAGCAAAGTGGCATGTGTGAGTGCAGTCTACAACTTCTACATGGGATTTCTGTGTCTAGTGGTCATCATTGTTGTTTCGTATCCGTATCTGTTCCGAGCTCGATTTGAGAGAATTGCTTTTTTCAGAAAGAGAAGAGTGGGAGACAATCTAGTGGAAGAGTCTTGGTCGATCTTTCCAAAACTTCTTGATTATCTTAACCATACAAGGGCGAAAGGGAACAATCTCACAGACCTGGAGAAGGAGAATGATCAAAACAGCGACCCAGCTGATGGAATGAGTAAGAATGAGAATGAGGACGATGCAGTCGAAGAAGGAATGGAGATTACAGCCACTACTACTACTACTACTACTACTACTACTGCAGCAGCAGCAGCATTTGAAGCATCCGTGTTTACGAGCGTCCGATGGTTATTCAGAAGAAAGAGAAAAGTATTGTCGTTCGTCCTCCTCTCTCTTATCATCATCATTGCGGGGTCTATGGTATCCTTTACCAGTCTGTTGCTATCTGCGCTGTTCAAAGCGCTGATCATCTGGAAGAATCTGAAGATCAATTTGTCATTCTTCGAAACATTCTCCAATTTCGTGTACCAATTAGCTAGCCGCCTGTACTTTCCTGCACTGTCTCAGCTCTTGGTACCGTTCATCTATGTTCTAGACCTACTTAATGAATTGAAGGTCGATATGGCTCCAGTGGCCGTGAGCTGTGCAGGTGCTACTGCACCATTACAAGTGCTAGCGAATCTGGGCATCGTAGGTATCGTGGTCATTATGATCGAATCCGATTTCCAGATATATAGAACCGTGAGTCACTTGTCGTTGACAGAGACATTTCTGCAACTGATTGTTGTGAAAGAGTATCGCAAATATTTCTGGAATCACTACCAAGCCTGGTATTGCGTGCCTCTCTGATACGCGGTACTGTGCATGAAAGTGATCTTGGCTTATATTGCTGGTAACTTAGATTTTTTCCAAACTGCATTACTGGCCGCAGTTTCCTTTGTTACCTTGGAGGAATTCGTCGAGGATAATGGTGTACATCCGTATACCAAGACATGCAACGAAGTGGCTGGTTATGTGGGTGTAGATAGGGCGCTTGCTGTCTCCGCGAGTGTGTTGGGATGGATGTTGTTGATGCCTGCAATATACACCGTCAGTAAAGTGCTGATTCCTGGAGTGCCTAGAGTAGATTTCGACATCAGCGATCTATGTAATAAAAACAAATTAGAAGACTTAGAGGATCATTCCAGTGTTGATAGCCGCCGCAAACAATCCAGAAACAGAGAGGGGGCTGTTGATAGATTCAAGAGACGTCTCTTTCGTATTCCCAAATATTTCAGTGTCATCACATTCGACCTGTGGTGGGCGGCTATATCGAAGAAATGGTTGAAAGACATAAGAAAAGAGATACCAGAAGAATACAAGGACAAGCGTCCTACACGATTTATGGAAGTGTCGAGGAGTGCGAAGAGTGGCTTGGCAGATGAGGAGGATGACTCTAATGAACGTGTGTGTTGTGGTCTGTTGAAACGATCATCGTATTTGCTGGCGCCCACTCTGTATGCAACCCCGGAAGAAGAGACAGATTACAAGACATGGAAAGATACGCGCATGCCCTCTTATCTGAGACTCTTACGGGAAGAAGCGGCTGAATTGCAAGAGATGACCACGAAATACTTCGATTTCGATGAGAATAACCAAATTCCATTGTATTGCTTTGCGTTACCAGTGTTTTGTGGTATCGGACACCTGTCCACGGAGATAGGTCGCAAGTGTTGTTATATTGTGTGTCTGAAGTTCTCTTGCTTTTTGTTATTGATTGCAGGCTGTTGGACAGACAACACGGTTGAGAGTTTTGATGTTGAGACCAAGATGACCCACTACTCATTGCATAGTCGATTGATGCGACAAAAAGAGCAAGAACATGCGGAAGACGTGGACGATGAGAATAGAGAGTCCAACGGTGAAAATGGTGATGGTGATAGCAAAGGTGAGGATAATGATCCGAGCTTCGCTCTGAAATTCGAAATGAAGAACGATTACAGCCAAGTGCTGTATGCTCTCATCGCCACTCGTGCCGTGGCATTTCAATTGCTTCCCTACGGCTCCCTACTGACTGTGTTTGCTTCTTTGACTTCGAACACACCTTTATTTGTGCGAGACACGGAATTGAATGGTCATTTGCATGCTTTATTGTATTCACTAGAAGAATGTATAGCTCACAGTACACGACTGGAAAAGGATCTGATCGACAGAATCAATGCGCATCGCAGGAAGATGAATGTACAGCAAACAGTAGTGAAGGAAAGGCACTGGTTGATCACGTTGCAAGCCATCCAGATATTCTTCCTGCAGTCTCGATTGATGGCATTTCTGTACAATTTACTGAAATTTATTATGGCCGTGTCGTTGATCTTCGGTAGCGCCAAAAGAAGTATTGATATCTTAGTGGTCCTTTCAATACTGTCTTCTCCATTTGTTATCGCGAGTACTTTTTCATTGGTGATTCTTTTAGGCAAAGAAATGCAGATCACTGATGACGATCTGATCTATCTGTTCTGTCCGTTTCAATGGAAGTCAGCAGAGGATGAGGACAAGGAGGAAGCAAAAGATGGAGAGCACACCCGACAAAGCAATGGCGGTGATGATGCTGTCATTAATCCGATACAGAGTCGTGCTAGTCGCACAAGCGCTTTGTATTTACATTATGAGTATGATAAAGAGGAGGAGGCTGCGATGCCGGTAGACTTCATACCCGAACGATTGAGCACTGTGAGCTTGGAAATGAGAACAAATAAGAGTATCGCTAGCACCTCTTCTAAATTTATTGAGAGCCTAGCTGCGAGTAGTGGTGTCAATATGGAAGCATTTATGAATAGGTTGAAAAATGATGGTATAGTAATTTTATCACAGAAATCTGGAGGCATGTTGACTTCAGGTGGTTTGAAAAAGAGATGTTTGAAAATTAATGAAAGAGGAAAATTATTCTACTTCAGTAATAGTATCAAACTCATGAGTGGTAACACGGACAGATGGCCTCTTGTACGTCTCAAAAATGTCATTGAAAATATGACTCCTGTAGACAAAGAAGGAAACGCACGGGTCGTAATCACTTTGAAGTTTAGGGAGTCAGATGAACATAGTAAGAAAGTCGTAAAGAGTGATCTGGTGTTTGTCTGTGAAGATGCAACTGAACATAAGAATGCGGTAGCAGGTTTTAAAGCTGTCATTCATGAAGTAGAAAAAGATGCGACAGCCTTTATGAGTAGATGGGCCCCTTCCAGGATAGGGAGTAGAAGTAATAGTGTTTATAATACTCCTGCTGGTGGGAGTACCCCAAACAAGACAGGCATACCCACACAAGCTCGACGCACTACTGTCGAAATGAGAGAAACACTGCGTACAAGTACACTGGCTGATCCCAGTGACTATGAACTGTAGATGAAATGCGATGGAATGATGTGAGTGTCTATGAGCATTGAGAATGAAGAAAAGAGTATATACGACAATTTCATATTAAACTATAATTTGACTATACCCATAATATATCATCTATTCCCTTGATTTTCTTATACAGTGTTTGTTCCATACCTCTACACCATTCTAGTATATCATAATTTTGCCCTGTTCTATATTTGATCATTTGCGCACCCGTGCACTGCTGCAAGTCGCTTTTTCGTCGATACGCCTCTGAATATACCGCACAATGGATTTGTATCCTCCCTCTTTCCAGCAAGATCAGCGAAGCCGTGTAGGTCTCCCGATTGAAAGAAAGGAGGACATATGTGCTTAAAGGCTTTCGTCGACAGTAGTGTGAATAAAAGAAGGCTCGCCACCGAAGAACTTTCCAGCAAGATCAGCGAAGCCGTTCTCTCCTCTCCAAGCCATGTAGGCCTCCCAGTTGGACTTGGCGTCCCATCGCTCATAAAGTGTTATGACATTACCTTCAACACCAACCACGAGCTCTCTCATACCTTCATAGGCTCGTGTTTTGCTGAATCCCATTTCTCCCTTCATGAGCTCGCAGAACTCAGCCATGAGCTCGGCCTTGATGGTAAATTGGGCGATGACAATGTGGACCATAGCTTCGATTTTGGCTTCTTCTTTTGTTCTAGAAGAATTTGGTTTGGAGGGAGTGCCCGCACCAAGAGGTCGGAAAACATCAGGGAAAAAACCCGGACCCTGGTATAAAAAGAAAAAACTAAAAAAAACCCAAACAGCCTCGACAAGGAAAAAACACATTTGGACGGGCGTGTCGCACCAATGGGGACCTGTACATCGACTCAGTCTGACGTTGGAGGTCCAAAAGAGCGCAAGCCTCTGGATTTGCACTCCATCCATGGCTCGAATAATAATGAACTAAAAGAGGATGATTTATCACTGCAAGACCTTGCTCGTATGGATTTGCGCGGTGAGAACTTCAATGTTGAGGAGAAGATTCAGGATGCAATTGATTCGAAACTGCGTGAGACGAATGAGATGAAGAAAGTACGTAACAAGAATATTAGATCCAGTATGGTTAAAAGCGTAGATCGTGTGAAAGCATACAATGCAAAGCAAAAAGTTGAACAACAAGCTCAGGCAGCTACTGATGAGCAATCACATCGCTTGACCAAGAAGGCTGGCGCGACGGTGCCTTCGCATGTATTATCCAAGAAATCGGAATCATCGATATTGAAGGAACGATTGAAAAGTAAAGAATCAGACCCTGATGGGCAAGTTACGTTTCTCAGCAATAACTCTGGTCCGAATGGTATCAAGTCTAATTTGAAAATCGGTGATATGAATGATAATAACAGTAATAATAATGGAAGGAATAATAGTTATCTATACACAGATATGAACAAGGTGCCTCCATTGGATACGCCTGGATTCTCATGGCAGAATGTCAAGTTCTCGCACTCATATGAGTCGCAAAAGGTTGTTACCAAAAGCAAAGTGGAAGGTTCTCCAGAACAGGAGATGACTGCTTTGCCTTACGAAGCCGTCGCTGCTAATAGTAGTAATAATAAATATAATGACAATAGCGACATGGACGATACGGATCTGAACCAATTGAATGTCAGCGAACTTACAGGAAGCACAATGCCCCCTCCTCCACCTGCTGCATTGCATCTATCTAGTAAGGGGACTACCAACAACAAAAGCAAGTCGTATCATCACAAAGCTATGCGTAAGTCACAACTAACGATTCCTGGTGTTGCCGTAGTAGCAAGTGCAGGCAGTACCCACGCTGCAGAGAAAGCCCGTTCGAAATGGGGTAAATTGCGCAGTTCTAGTCCCAATACTGGTACTTTTAGTGATGGAGAAGGACGTGTTAGAGGCGCCACAGATTATGATAGTGATGGCGACGGAGCCATGTCTCCTCACAATGGCAAGAATAACAGACGTGCTACGAGTGCAAATCGAGATAGGAATAGTAGCATTAGAAGCACTGGAAGTGTAGATAGCGGGCCCCTAGTTTCACCTATGAGTGTTGGTTCTGATGGCAGTGCTTTCAGTACTACAGGTACTCCAGGTGAAGAACGCACTTATCAAAATAGAACACGCTTCATGGAATTGAAACGACTCAAATCTCTATCAGAAGAACAATTATTTGAGGAACTAACACAATGTCCAGATATAGATTTCACTGAAGAGTCGTTACATGATCGACATGCAGTCTGCGTAGCTATTGTCAAGTACCGTTACAATGTCTTGCATCCAGGAGTACAAGTACATGCTACAGATCTAGGTGGAAGTCTTGACAAAATACGCAAAAGTGCTTCTTTTCTTACAGGTGCTTTGGGTCTAGGTGGTGGTAGTGGATCAACTGAAGAGAAAGAAAACCCCGAAGAAGGCAAAGGAAGTATATCACACAACAAAGGAAGTTGGTTGGGAGGTTTTATTGCCAATAGTCTCAAGAGAACCAAAGAATATAAAGAGAAGATGGCACATCGAACTTATTTGGATAACAACAACAGCGCTACAGGTAATGATATGAATGAGTTCTCTCCATTGCCGAGAGATGTGCTGCCACGTACTGTCAGTATTGTACCTGACAAGCTTCAAAAGAGTACTCCCTCACAAGAGAATGTCTTCTATGCAGACAGTGAATTCTCTCCTCCGCAGAATAGACAACGTTATACCCAATCTGCTCGTTCAGGAAGTAATTCCAAACAGAGACCATGGACATATTCCATGAAGACTGCAAAAGAAGCCAAGCAATTGGTGTCGTCCAAAGCACCTCCCGTAGCAAGAGGTGAGAACTGGAAGAAAATTGCCCACTCATTGGCCAGTAGTAGTGATAGGAAGAAAGGAAGTGCTGTTTTTGCCGGTCCAGTCGGTATTGCTCGTGCTAGAAGTCCAGACGCGGTTCGCAAAGCTGAGGGAGTACCACGTACGGGACGCACCTCTCCTGCTCTTCGAGTGAGGAGTCCTAGCCCTACGCGTGTGAGCTCTGCCCTTGGAAATAAAGACTACAATAGCCCAGAAATGCTATTCCGTAGACCTAGTCGTAAAGTTGGTGGCTTTGCTTCTCCTACCAGTAGTAGTAACAATCGCAATGTGAACAGCATGGGCAGTTCGCAGACATTTAGTGATGCTTCAAGTGCTGGGAGTGGATTTTCTTCTCCAAGCAAGTTTTCTGGTAAGAAGAGTAATCTGACTAGCTCCAGCAAGCACATGATGACTAGCAATAGTTTTGGAGGTGATAGTACTCGTCGTGTATCTCCTTCGCGGAAAGTGGGAGTACCTATTCATCGTCCACCACAGGGCTCAAATAGACTTGTCACTTCGCAGAAGGATGCCGACTTATATCGAGCTGCCGCTACCAATAGTCTGGACGTGGAAGCCAAGTTGTATGCGAAAAAACAGGGGATTCGATCTGGTGGAGGTGCTATCGGATTGTTTGCTGGAAATAATGAGACGAGTGACGAAAGATTAGGTGATCCGAGTTTGTATGATGATGATTGAACAGAAGAAGAAAGCAATGGATGACAATAACCAGACTATAGAAATTGTGCAGAAATGTAGGTAATTGTAAGAATAACGAATGGAGAGTATAGTGAGGACTTGTGTTGTAAGTTCAGATTAACAAATTAGATAAATGATAACGGTCTATATCGCCTTGGAAGATAAAACTCAGTCTTACTATGATCTGGAGGATGATCCTGACGTGTCATCTGAGGATCTTTCTGCCATTCAACACTTCTATACTTGGAATCGTATACCTCTGTTGACTCCACTTTGTTGGGACTGCTCTCTTTTTCGTGTACTGGGATACAGTATGAAATACGACGATAAGAAAAACGACCACTAATGGATCATTTGATGGTGGCTATCTATGGATATAGGGTATCCATTTATCGTCTGATCCAATGATATGATTTGTTCCCCGACACGGAGATGCGGTGGCGGTCCGAATTGTTTCCTGTGGGAGAATGGACCTTTCAGTGTAGGCATAGGGCTGGGTAGTGCCTGGGATGGTCTGCATACGAGGGAATGATAGTATAGAGGATCACTATATGGTCCTCATCATCGGGATCTTCATTCCTGGGATATGGGGGTTCGGGGCTATCCAGGATTATGTTCCATTGAAGAATAGACGCTATAGTAAGGTATATACTGTTAACAGGACATTTAGGTTCATCTCTATAGCTTCATTCTCTTATTCTCTTGGTGTTCCTCTCTTGCATTGGATTTAGTTTGCTTATCCGATGACCCGTATGTGTATTGCACTCTCTCGCTTTCAGGAGTGATGAAAGAATCGATGATTTCCATCACTGTGACGGCTTCCTCGAGGCTGCAGGGGTTGTCTTCTCGTTTATCTAAGAAGTACTCCACCATGTGGGTAATCATTGGCTGTTGGATATGCTCTGGAGGCTCAATAATCATCACATTGGCCTTTTCGATCGTATCAACAGTTATTTTCGTCTCGCCAAAAAATCCAAAGCGAATATGTCCTTTGTCACCATAGATAATGCATTCATCTTTGATATCACTCTCATGCACTGTAAAGCACCATGTGCCACTGAATACTACACCATTCTCAAAAAGAATGTTCCCCACCACGATGTCATCACAAGCTCCATCTCCTTGAGTAGCACTACATCCACTGGAAGACTTCACCTTACCAAACCAATGAATCATGATGTCCAGTTGGTGAGGACTGAGATCGTGGAAATAACCACCACCACTGATTGCACTGTTCACTCTCCAATTGTCCTCTGTGTTTACAAGAATATTCTTCTTGGGAGACTGCAGTGTCTTCAGTGATACAGACCGAATGTTGCCAATAAGTGGAAACATGGATGAGATCTCCTTAAAGTACTCCAAACTACGCCTATAGTGAGCCACTACTACTCTAATATCTCTATTATGTGTTCTCCCATACGTCTGGACAAATGATTGGAGGTCCTTCGCTTCTTGAGACGTCAGTGCTAGTGGTTTCTCAATGTACACTTTATCAATCCCGCTTTCGATACATTGTTTGGCGTAACTGGTGTGGACATGCGGAGGAGTCGCAATATAGACTGCGTTGGCTTTGCCGCTATCCAGCATCTCTTGCGCATCTGTGTAGAACGAATCTACATTATGTCGGAGAGCATAATCTTTCACTTTCTCTAAATCGCGACGCATGACGCACGAGAGGCTGCTGTCAGACACTCTGGAGAAAGCAGGGCCTGATTTCACCTCAGTGACATCGCCAACACCGATGATACCCCAGTTGATGCCTGTACTGGATTGGGATTGCATTCTAAGACTTAATCGAAAATTTGGACTCTTACAATATGGAAATGAAGACGATTGAGTAATCAAGAAGATTATAAAGATCACAAAAAGCATTACAAACAATTTTCCATTCGTATCATATCGACCCGTGTAATTTCACTTCCAAAATTGTTAAAAAACACTTCGGGCGATATCTCAACTCAGGAGAAACATGGGAGTTTATACTTATTGTGAACACAGATAAAATGCTCCTATGATTTCGGAAATAAGTGTATTAAAAGCGGTACTTGACACTGCAACTCTTAGCCGGTCTCAAAGTGCTGGGCACTCTGGTTACAATGTTCACCTTGATCTGGACGAAGATGACTTCAACTTGGCCGAGATCCTAGCGACATTCGATACTATTGTGCGAGAATGGCAAGTAAGTAAGCGATTGGAGCAGAGTTCTTACCGGGCGATCCTATTGATGAGTGCGGATGAGAGCTCTGGCAAATCGTGGAGTCAAAAGTTGTCGAATCCCCATACATACATCACGGCAAAGACACCAAAAGCCAAATATACCGAAGACGAATCCTTTGTGCGTAGTCAAAAGATTTTGGCCAACATCATTGTGAGTGATAACCAATCTATGTCTTATGATATCTCACATGTCCAGAATGACTCGTACATGTCACCGTCACGACACAATCTAGTACACACAGCACCGTTGTCTTCTAGCTCTAGTCCATATGCAAATGAGTTCATCAACTCTACGGGAGGCTCACGGCTTGTCGAAGTGGATTCGAACCATATCACCTCTGGACGGGGCATTGAGATGGGAGGTGTGTTGAATAGAGCACGCATGCGATACAATAACCATTACCATTCTCCTGCGAAACGTTCAGAGTTCAATGCAGCAGAAACAACACAGATATATGCCTCAAATATGTACAATGCCTATGCTTCAGACACCACGAATAATATTACTGGTGCTACCAGCAATGTTCCACAAGGCGAAGAGAGTCTGAAAAGTATGACAGAACGAGTCTACAACATCAATGCTCAGCGTGCGGAAAATTTGCAATACCTCATGAGTGACGATGGGGCTTTGCTCAAGACCAGGCACATTGATACTCTTCGGGACAAACGGTTTGTATCTCCCGAACGCAAGCCTATGAATGTGCATGAGACGTTGTGGAGAGATAGAACCAATATGGGATACCCACCATTCTCTGCCTACAAAATGAGATCTACTCCTTCATGGGGTGGAGAGACTGCAGGATTGGACTCCTTCGAATTGAAAGGACAATCGGATGCTGAAGAAGGGATAATGCTTAGTGTCTTACTCAATGAGGATACTCTGTTGGCGACACAGTCTATACAAGAGCAGAGAAACCTCGAGAATATGTACTCGAAAAGCCCCTATAAAACATTTTCTTCTGCTTTTAAATCAGCGAATAATAAAGACAGTGAGAAGACAGCACTCGATTACATTGAAGACGATGCAGCCGAGCAGGACCTTCTAAAAGAGCTGAATACGACTACTGTAGGGCAGTATGAGCCTGCCGTGACAGCAACATTGCCCACTTCTTTCTACAAAGCAGTTCATGAAAATGCACTTCAACAGAGTGCACCTAAAGAGCAAGAGGAAGACAACTTGAACTATTACGAGAAGTTCTACCAATCTGCTCTTGAGGATGCAAAAAGGAAAGATGGGCAGCAGTTCCATTACACGTACGATGGAGTGTTGAATACTCCTATGGGTATCAGTAAAGAGCAGATAGCTGCCACACCTTTGTCAGCATCACATCCTTATGCTTATAGGGAAGGTGATCTGACCAATACCACCATGAGCCTCAATGAATTGAATCATACAGACTCTGGTTTTGCAGGTACCTGGAATAGTATCAACGTTGGTGGATCTACATCAGCGGATATGCGTGTCCTCGGAGGCAGTATGAGTATTAGCAAAACCAGCGCTGCTGTCTCTGTCGATGATGGCCGACTAGCGCGTATCGTGCAAGGTGATACTGCGAGTATGCCGTCAGCCTTCACTATTGCCCACCAGCAAGCTCTTGACAAAGCCCTCAGTGTCTCCCAATCAGCTGAGGAGGTGTTTTCGAGACCTATTAACAGTACTTTTGACCCTTCGTCTATCTCCTTTGAAACTTGGAAAGCCAACAAAGCGGCAATGGCAAACAAATCTGATAATAATAATAATAATAATAATAATACTGCAAACATGACGAGCATTGGAGAGATAAACAACCAGATTGGTCGTAACAATGAGAAACGGGGAGAAACCGAGGTTGATGATAGTGTGTATGTGCTCAACCCTCCTCTGCGTGACTCATTGAGTAGTAGCAAAGGGCTAAGAGAAGCTATTGAGGCCCTGACCTCTCGACCTCCGCCAACCATGGCTACTCCTACCAACGTTTTAGATACGACATTGATGAGCAGTACGCAGGTCGTTGATGATATTAGCCAGAAAGATGACGAGTTCAATGGTAGCAAGATGGAACATTCTTCAATCCATGCAGTGCAGCAAATTGATCGATTGCAGGGACACAATGCTACCCCTGCGAATACCACTAAAAAGGAATCCTCTCTGTTACAACTGTATGAGGCATCTCAAGAGGTTCTAACGGACACAAATTTATCCTCTTGGTCGCATGAAGATAAGGACGCTTTCATCGAGGGAGATGACTATGTCTATATGGATGATGAAGACATGGAGTCCTACATGTATATGCTAGAACATCTACCGGGACTATTGCAAGAGAGCAGCATCCATGTTAATGAAAAAAGGGCGATTTTGCATACCATACAGCATTTGACGACTAAAGTAAAGAAGGCGCCTGTTGAAAAGGCTAGTACTGGGGACAGTAAGCGCACTCTTCAAGCTGAGGGTAACTCTGTAAAGCTCGCTAATTCTACCATCTTGGATGCAGATGTGCTCTATATGCCTGCAGAGGATCATGAAGATACACATGCTACGTTAGAAGAAATAGTGAAGGAGATAGAGGGACACGCAGACGTGGCACAGCATGAAAAGGTCGCGTTACTGGAAAGTATTGCAGAGATCAAGCAGAAAGTGAAGGTAGCTGATGGAGATAGTGATGTCAAGAAGCCATTGCCTTCCATGAAAACGGGCTATTCCAACAAAAGTCAAAGCTCTATCAGTAGTAGTAGCAAGAAGAGTAGTACTCGTAAGAACAGTAGTAGTTTGTTCGATCTCTTTGAAGAGCATGAGGATGATGACTCCAGCAAAGACTCCTCTCCTACGCGTTCTCCAGCTGTTGCATCTCCTGTAATGGATGGAAAGAAGAGTGATGTTCAGGATGCTCGTGGTGTTCGCTTTGAGTCTGTTTCTCCATTGAGCCAGTCTGCAGCTATGTCAAAGAGAGATACTAGTGCGATTCGAGTTGTGTTTGATACTATCAGTAGTAAGGTATTGAGCAGTACCAGTGACCCGCACAAGGGAGTTGCCTTACAGAAGTCTCTCCAGACAGTGCATACCAAGCTGTCTACAAGCACTCCAATACTAAAAATGACAACAAGTGCAGTGAAAGAAACAATTGCGGATGAAAAAACGGTCCAAGCTGGCAGTTCAATGAGTTTGTCGCCACCTACCACCTATATGCCAGTCCAGAAGGTAGATCTCGTACATGCCGTCATGGATAAGATTGGGGGACTGATTGATGATGTCTCTATCAAATCAGGGTACAAAGATGCAAAGAGTTCCATTCTCAAAAGCATCCAAACGGTGCGAAACAAACTGAAAGTGGTCAAACCAGTGTCTATTGTCTCGACTCCTGATTCTACTGTTGTTAAGTATACATTAACTTCTGAGAATAGTGATCTAAGTGGTCCTAGTAAGAAAGAAAGTGCCACAGCTAAGTCAGATAAGATAGCATTTGATGATAGCAGGAGAGAGAAAATGACACCGTCACCGCATACTATAGAATGCAAAGAAGGCTCGGATGATGCCTCCTCTGTGACTAGCGTTGATTCTATTAATATTCCTGCTTCTGAATTGCTGGCTACAGTAGGTACTGATGGTGGATTGAAAGAAAGCGTCAAGCAGCCTAGTGCTGTCATTGCTGCAGAATTTTCGGGTGGTGGTGATGAGTCTATGTTTTTCTCACCCACTACTGATGATACAGATACGGCAGAGTTGATTGTTATGGAATCACCACCCGTCGTAGATGGAAATGTATCTGATATGAAGAAGGTCAACTTGCAAGTCAACTCTTTTGACGACTTTGATGAAAACGAAGAAACAGACGTTTTTGGGGATGAGCAAGGGACAGAAGGTGCGAGTGCTGATATCAGTAATGTGGTGAAAGACATCAAGAGTCATCAATCAGAGGAGTACAAAAGCTTGCACAAGACCACCGTATTACGTTTAGAACAAAGTAAGAAGGACTACATGAGCAAGAATGAGAAAAACAAAGATTTTGTAGACGAAGAGGAAAAGGGGGTAGAACTGGACACAATGCATAAGAATTTGGAGCGCAAAGCAGCAGATTGGGCTTCCACAAAAGCGAGTATGCAGTACAATCCACAGTTTGATCTTGTGGCAGCAGAGCCAATAGAGACTTACGCTGAGAAGACTGTTACATCTCCAGAGATACTTGTGCGTACTCTAAAAAATGTGGAGCACTTGAAAGTGAGTGATTCGCCGCCCGGTTCTGGGAATAATAGCGTGGATGGTGATGTAGAGGTAGAGGTAGCCATCGGTATGGATGGCCCTGTCGTCGATGCTCCCACATCGACCTATACCTCTTCTCTTCGCCGTAACTCAGACATCAGTGCATCACCAAATGGTTGCCTGGATCAACCAAAATGGGCGACGTCCTCTTGGTCTGGCAAAGGTAACGGCGGAAGCTTCGAAATGAATGCCTCTGATCTCAAAATGGACAACCCGAGTCCTGTGTATGATACTGATGATAAGGTCATATCTCTGGGAGCAAGATTACCATCCCCTGTTCAACAATCCAGCAGTAAAGCGAATGTGAAGGAAGAAAAGGGTCTATCAGATATCTCTATAGAAAAGTCAGGAATATTGCATACACGCAGTGATGGTCCCCTTGATAGTTTTCCTGCTCCATGGGAGAGTCCAAAGCTCAAGAGTAGTAAAGGGCACAAAGATATCGTGACTACTGTATCTAATTTAAGCTTGGAGAAGAGTGATATGTTGCATACCAAGACGAATGATCCTCTACAGATCTCTCAGTCCATCAAGCAACCCAGAAAGGGGATGAAATCTGTGAAAGCATCTACTGCAATAGTAAAACCAGTCGTACAAAGGAAAAGTGTGGTAGAGGTATCTGGGTATGTATCAGATGATGTACCAGCAACCATGGATGTGCTGGATGCGGGGCATTCGTCCGATGATAACAGCAGCATAGACTCTACAAGTAGAGCTCCCATGTATGTGGGTACTATGAGTGCTGACCTGGCTAGTAATAGATTGGAGACGGTATATGACGCCGATGCAGCTGTATTAGACACTAATGCCGATGCTCACGACAAGAGCAGAGATGACGACAGTGTGGGCTCCGATGTGAATATCGGGAATATGGCTGTATCAGTTGCATTGGACGATGCCGGCAATGCGATGTTGCTGGATCGAGATGGCGCAGATCTGGATAATGATGACGATGCTCATGACAAGAGCAGAGATGACGACAGTGTGACCTCGGATATTAATATGAGTGACTTTGCTCTGTCTGCTAGTATGGAGATGAGTAGTGACGTGCTGTTGCAGGACAATGACGCTGCTGATCTAGATGATGGAGACGACAGACCTCCCTCGACTGGAGATGATGGCAGTATTACTTCTGACGTGCATGTTGACAATGTCGGTATGTCCATTGCTATGGGTAATATGAGCAACCAGCTTTTGAAAGATGATGATGACGGCGCCAGTCTTGATAGCAAAGACGGTGTGCCTCTCTCTGACGATGGCAGTGTGAACTCCGATATACATCTAGAAGATGTGCGCACCTCCGTGTCTATGGCTGTGCTGGGCAACCAGCTTGTGAAAGACGATGACGGCGCTGAGCTGAATGGTGGATATGACAAGCCTTCCTCTGATGATACCAGTGTGAACTCTGGTGTACAACTAAATGATGTCGGTATGTCTACATCTCTAGATGCGCAAAATGTCAGTTACAATCAGGATATCGACTCTGTAATGGTGTATGATACCGAAGATGCGCCTCCCACCATATCTGCACAGTCCACTTCTCCGTTGTCAAACAGTAGTAATACATCCATCGATCATAATATATTACTGGCAGTAGACCCGTTGGAGGAAGCCATGGAAGGTATTATGATGAATACGGATCTGGCTGATGGTTATAATGCCGCAGTAAATGATAATATAGATGTGATGGACGATCAACCTATCATCTCTTCTCCTACTGCCAGTGTGCTCTCTAATGTCATCGTCTCAGATATCATCACAGATAGTGTGGAGGTGATTACTCCCGCTAATAATCTTAGTGCCACTAGAGATGATGTAGAAGCAGTGGTGGACAACTTCGAAGACGAGATACAAATAGCCGTGGAGAATCGCGGCTCGGTTGCGCAGCAGATGTTTGGTAGAATTGACGAGGAGGAGATAGGTGATAGAGCTGTATTGGCAGAGTCTGTTGGTGACGATGCAGTGATCGATGCAATAACGGACGATGTGGAAGACGTCGTTGAGGAAAGAAGCAAACAAGTGATCGAGGAATACGAGCACGTATTTACACAGCCTCCCTCTATTTCACCACATGTTGCATCTACAAGTAAGAGCACATCAAGCCCATCAGGTATAGATAAACGTAGGCTGAGTGTAACTAAGAAGAGTGTCCGTCGTGAATCATTTCAGGATTTTATGCATGCTACTCTCAGCGATTCTCTAAATAACAACAAGAACCGTTTATCTGGCAGCATGAATGTGAAATGGGTATCAGATTCACATGGAAATGCTCGTCTGGCATTGCATAGCCATGAAGAAGTAGATGAGAGTAACAGTGGCAGTGGTAATGATACGTCGAGTTTGAGCGACAACGAGCATGAGTATGAATATAATCGTCATGGTCGCGTTAAAAGACCTCCACCTATTCGCACTACAAGCTTTGGTGATGGTGATGAAAATAGTGACGACATGCCCTTTGAGAACAGTAGTAAATATAAAGCAGAGATGTATACTCCCAACAGTAAAAACACAATGTCCACCATGAGTGTGAGCCAGTTCTCTCAAGGTCATCGATCGGGTGCCAGCACTCCTCGAGATGCAGACGACTTTTTGTCCAAGCTTGGTAGTTTCAAGAAAAACAAAGTATCATTCCGAGAAGAGTCTACTCCCCAACATAAAGCTTCTCGTAGACAAAGCCAAGCTGTTCTTAGGAGACATTCTACAAGTGCTCGAGATTTCATTCAGAAGTATTCTTCTCAAAAAGCACCTAAAGAAGTAGAGAATGGTGAACATTCATCCAGACCTACTCATCACAAACATATGCCTTCTTCCATGTCTCATATGATTCTACAGAACCGAGGTGTGCATCGCCACAGTATACATGACAAGAAGAAGAGAATGAGTGTATTGTCAATGGGGGCTGATTTTGACTTGGCTGCTTTACAAGATGAAGATGAGGAAGAGAACTTTATGTTGCCAGGAGATCCATTTGATGCCGATATTATACATAGATATAGAAACACCAGTGCACGCATTTTGCATGGGTTAATGACATTTATCTACAATACACAGCAACGTGTCAAGGCCAATCAAGAGATGCAGAATTTCTTCAAAGGTGGCGCTTCTGATGTATTTGGAGTAGGTACGAGTAATATGAGTATGCATCAAGGGCTGGAACTAAATAAATATGATTGGGATATATTGGATCCTACCGAATTGGAGCATACAGAAGGACTGTTAGAAGACAACCAACATTTGTATCGAGCTGTGAACCGTAGCATTGCCTTGATGCTATGGTGTCGATTGGAGTATGGGATGACAGTAATCTGTGAAGATGATGAAGATGTCATAGGAATCGATGAGCAAGGACAAGGAGGTGATGTAAGTCGGGTCATGTCTGTACATAGACATCGATTCCACACTCTAGGCTATGTTGCGGAATCGAATTTGAATGAATATGAAGCTTGGTTACGACACAGAATCATGGATATGTGTGCTCTAAAAGCCAAGCAAGATATCATTAGTGCTTGGACGATCTTCAGTGGAGTATTGTATAATCGTAAAGCCATTGATTGGCATTTGAAATATAGAGTTCAACATGGATTTTACAATTTGTCGAGTGCCATCATGAAGCCGCAATTGAGATATCGTAGTGTGAATAAAGGTAAGATCTTGACATATAGTCACTTCCATGGCTTCGATATGTTGTCTCATGATCGACAGCAACAGATATTAACCAATATGTTGAATGAGTTTGGTAGTTCGAGCACCAACGACAACAGTGCAAGTACAATTTTCTCACCATCTGTCAGTAGTCGCAGTAGTTTCAGAAGAAGTAGCATAGTGGGTATGCTCGGTACACCATCTGCTTCAAGTATGAAGAATAGCAATAGTCGTCGCGGGAGCATTGGTCATAGACATCGCCACGGACGTGCTGTGCATAGGCATGGTCATTTGCCACATCCACAGGCCAGTCACACCATCCAGTACCAACAACAGCTGTGTAAGGAGATGAACTCTATCAGTCTCACACATAAAAAGTTCAGCAGTGCTATGTTCTACACCATTGAGATGATAGGACATACTCATGTGCATCTAGCTAATCAGGATGAATTGGCTCTCCTGTTCGCTACCCGACGATTATACAAACGCACCATTTATCGCAAACGTTTTTGGAAAGTATTTTATTTACGTAAATTGAATTTCAAAAAGTTCAGATTTTTGTATATGAAAAAGGTGATGTTGAGACGAAGAAGAGCAGATGAGTCCCGTATGTTGCTGGCAGAGAAGCATTATGATCATTACGTACAATATAAGATGAAGGTAGCATTGCACCAGATTTACAGCTATGGACACATGAATGACAGTACTAATGATTACCTCAAAAACTTGGCTATTGCGATTCGCAAGAATGATAGTGCGTTTGCAGCAATCCATATCTTCAGGTGTAGAGCATTCTACAAAGCATTTTATGCTTTGAAATATATTTATGATGAAGCAGAGATCACTTCAGAAGAGATGATGAGAAGTGACAAGCACAAGTTACATATGTACAAGAAGCAGGCAATGCGAAGATGGAAAGTATGGAAGAGGGGATTGTCACAGCAACGTATCAACCATAAGACCTTTCATTACCATCGCCATATATTGTTTCGCAATCGGAAAGTGACCGAATTACAGAATAATCTCAATAAACGATACATTGGTGACGAATCTGGCACAGCAGCCGACAAGATTAATACACGTACCCCTAGAGAATTACTAGCATTCCGTCGACATTATGATCCTACGTCTAGTACACCAAGTGAACAAGGAGATGATCATTTTGATGCTCTTTTCAGTAGTAGTTCTGGAAAAGATGTTATAAATGAAGGTGAGGAAGGTGAGGTCTATATACAAGACGATGAAGTGATTGTGTTAGAGAATGAATCTTCCAGCGGTATGAAATGGGAAGAGACTGCATTGCATGTACGTATGCTCCCACAAGATTGCAAGGATGCATTGGATCGTATGGCGTTGTATCATGCCTTCACTAGACTGTGGAAGTGGTCAGCCTGTAAGAGATATTACTACTCCTTATCAGATGCTTGTCACAGTTACCATCATTACAATCGACAAGGAGGTGCCATAGTGCGTCGAAACTCATCTACTCTGAGTAGAACACATAACCAGAATACTCAGATTGTAGTTGGTGCAAATGCTTTATCTGATGCAAGGTCGAGATCTATTCTCTATGACAATTTAGCGTGTATCAAGATACGGCCAAGTATCAATGCAGAGGATCCAGCATATAGACGAAGTAATATGCAACAACGCATGATTGCTCCTGGGAGTCGTAGTAGTATACTAAGACGCAAACTATCGGAGATTCCTATTCCGATCGAGTCTTACCATCCTGCTCCTCATGCATTACGTAAGAGAAATAGCTGGGATGCGGACAGCAATAAACCACATTCGATGTTACTATTACCGTCTTTGAAAGCGCAAAAGTCCTCCTCTCTCATCACTGCTTTGCCATTTACCAATAGCCATCATCTAGCAGTACGAAAGGTCGAAGATGTGGTATTATATGGTTTACAAGAGGGTCATCTACCTCGCGAACGTACAGATGCAAGTGATATACATACCTTGATGCCATTATTGCAAACAATGCATCCTCGAGGCAGTAATGTCAATACATTGTTGTCAAGTAATGATAAACTATCGCCTACTGGCTATTCGCAAGACCAGTTGCCATTGCATGTAGACACAAGTGATGATAGCAGTACAAGTACGATGGGTGCTTCCCCATCCAATCAGAATCATATACGTAGAGGTATGATCAAAAGAAAAGTGAAAAGAGATGAGAAGAAACACTCCTTCCCCTTCTTGTCCATGTATAGACACATGAGCCCTCCATCATATTTGGAAGGATCTGCACTGGACTCCTTGCATCATTATATTCGCAGAAAGGGACAGAATGTATTATCTTTCCGGAAAGTCGGTACTACTTCTCAGAAATATCAGAATGCAGTAGAACGAGAATCAGAGGGAGAGTCTCTATATCAAGAGCAACAACAAGCACCCCCCAAAAATATACTCGCTTCAGGTCCTATTCTTATGATTTGTTTACGAAAGTTGCTATACACGACTCGCATCCATCGCAGATTGCAAGCACTGCACTCTATATTAAAGAGCAAGCGAGAAGCCAAACTAATCAACTGGACATGGAATATATTGAGCAGTACGGCAGCAGCACAAAGCAATGAACGTTCATTCTCCATGAGAGCTAAAGTAACACGTATGAAGAATCG
>JACLAD010012314.1_pt1 | contig 21077 bp, 20 predicted proteins | sample 8027901 | NCBI WGS metagenome assembly JACLAD01 (sample SAMN15725071, study PRJNA655200) | protist metagenome | isolation source: fluorescence activated cell sorting (FACS) single amplified genomes of... | place: Spain: Blaines Bay Microbial Observatory, Mediterranean Sea | collected 2016-07-05 | reverse complement strand
AAAACAGAACCTTTTCGGCGGCGCGAAAAATGGTAAGAACGGCCTCATGGCTCACACCATTGATAGCCTTTATGCGGAGCTCGAATCTAAGCAAGCAGATAAACCGGCGGTTACTGTCCAATTTTGGGAGATGTACAATGAGAACTTCGTGGATCTGCTGGACCCCGAAAACGCGGCGGTAGATGTTGAGTTTGATCCCGACCGTGGCCCCCAAGTCGGGGGCCTTACTAGCAGGGAGGCCCAAGATGCATCCCAGTGCAAAACATTGTTTCGGCTCGGCCTCGCTGCACGAAATCAGGGGACGACCGAATTCGGCCCTATTTCCTCACGGGCATTCCTTGGTTTTGAAATGACGCTCACTATCGGTGCTACCCGCTGCGTTCACAGGACTGTCGTTATGGCCGGTGCTGAGCTGCTCTCGGTGTCCCCGGAGCGGCTGAGGTTAAGGGAGGGGCCAACTTCGACACTGTCGATGATCGAATTCGGCAAGCTCGTCAGCGTGTTGACGCGAAAGGTTTGTGGTACTCTGACGAGCCCCCCCTCTATTGCCTTTCATAGCATCATGACACATTTTCCCCGCATCACCCATGAAGGAAGGGGACAAGTCGCTTCCGGGCTACGTGGATTACCGAGGTTCAAAGATACGCCACTTGGCGCATGACATACTCGGGGGCAACTGCCGTACGACAGTGCTGATTATGTTGAAAACCATTCAGACGGAGAGCACCACGGAGATCCTCCAGATGTCAAGAGATCTTTCTGGGATTGTAAATTTTCCAGCCGTAAACACCATCAATCTCCAGTACATTCAGAGAAGATTTCGGCATCGCATAATTCATCTCGAGGATCGGGTTCAGTCTTTGAAGCCAGTGGGCGACGAGGACAAGGGGGCGCAGGGGGTGATGAAACTTCATCATCTCGAGGGACGACTGAACGAAGTCAATCTCGAAAAGCTCAGGCTCACGGAAGAGAACGAAAGGATATACGCAAAGCTCGTGGATCTCCGCAAGGTATGGGCCGCGCTCACCCCTTCCCTCAAATGAACGCCATTATTCTTCTCACTTCCCCGCTCCAACCTACAAACCGTAAAACGCACCTTTTCCCGCAGGCCTATAACGATCTTGGCGGCGAGAAAGCGGCGCTTTCAAAGGAGCTCATCAAAAGCGAAGAGGAGCGTCTCAATATAGCAAAAAACTTGGTCGACCTTCGGATTGAAAATAACAAGGTTACGGAGCAGGCCGAAGAGAAAACCCACGAGCAGATGAACAAGGCCCTCAGCCTTGAAAATGATACCCTTGAGCTTCAGATGAGGAACGAGAAGATTGAAAAGCAGTATGCAGAGCTTAAGGAAAAATGCGAGCAGCTAGAGCTCGATCGGCGGGAGCTACAAGATGAGTATGTAGCTCTCAAGACCAATTTTCTGTCCACGAATAGGGACTACGACAAAGAGCGTGCAAGGGGAGAGGAACTTGGGCTCGAGCTTCTTAATGTGGTCAATGCAAGGGTCGTTCTCCAGAAAGAAAAGGACATGTATGAAACGGAAGTGGAGAAACTCAGAGCAAAACTTGACGGTAAGAGCACGGAAGCCGCTTTTGCAGCACCACGCGGCGCCGTGCTCTAAAAAATCACTCTGCAAAAAATACCCAAAATTTATGGATCCTATCCTACCTTCCCCTTATCTATGCTAGGCCTACAGGAGCAGATTGCAAGCGCGGAATCCATTTCTCACCAGGCAAAGACGGAGCAGGAAATCTTGCAGTCGCAGCTAAACAAAGCCTCGGGGGATCTCGAGACCAAGAAGATTGAGCTCGGACAGAAGATCCTGGGCCTCGAGAACCAAAAAATAGAGCTCGAGAAACAGCAGCTTCAAATGTCGAAACTACGGGAGGTGGACATCACGGAGCTCAAGAGGCGCAATCAGCAAGAACTTAACAGGGTGCAAGAGCACGCTGAGGCCCTGCAGAAAGACAATCTCGCCCTCAAGAAGCAAACGAAGCGGGACCAACGTAAAGCCCAGGAGCTTGCCGCAGAGATTGCGGAGCAGACCAAAATAACCTGTGCGTTAGAAGAACAGCTGGCTCAAAATATGAAGACCCACGGCGACTTTGTAGAAGAGTACCGCGAGCGCCTCCGCAAGTACATCAATGACATCGCCGAGTTCATGTCGCGGGCGGACGGCAAGAGTGCCGCGGCTCGCGCCGGCATGCACGGACACCTGAAAAAGTATGTCGACACCATGATGAAAGAGATAACCTCAACATATGCCCAGAGAGAGCGCCAACTTGCCCAGGCGGTCAACAGCCAAATCTCTCGTCAGCGAGAGGCGTCAACAGCGCTCAGTCGGACCAAGGTCGCCTTGAGAACCATAAAAGACCGCGTGGAGAGCCAGGGCATCGACGTGGATGACCTCCTCACTGCGCAGAATGTGGCCGACCTTGAGGTCGCCGGAACGGACTCCAGTGTCCCTGTCTTGCCGAGCATAACCAATACAGTTTCCCCCCAGGCCCCCCCAGACCCTAAAGAAGTACACAACTGGCAGAATATTAGGAAGCAAATGCGAGACATTATGACCGCAAACCAGACCAAGCTGGAGAAAGAGAGGGCCAAGCTTTTGGCAAGATGTGCGTGACGCACGCACAAAGCCGTGTATCTCTTTTGATTCTTGATTTTTGCTCGTGCTAACAGAAAGTGGCCTGCCGCTTTTTTTCCTCTCAGGTACGAAAGCCGAAGCACAGCTCAAGGCCAAGGAGCATTACATTGAAACAACAGTAAAGCCGCTGCAGAGACAGCTTAAGAAGCTCCAAGCGGGGACGGGGGCCACCTCGCGAGCGCAATCGCGTGAGCGACCTCCCCTATCCATGAACCCGCGCTCCCGTTCGCACTCGCGGGGTTCCAGTCGTCAGGATGATACGAGCGAGAACGGTAGGAAGCGATCTATTTATTGATCGGATGACGGGGCAAAACCAATAAAATGGTCATCCTCGGCTCGGCACTCCCTGCAGGCTTAGGGCACGAGTGGCTTTCGCGCGCACAGAAAGATGCATCGATAGACAGTTTGGTATAGCGACTTTGCGTTACTATTATAGCCACAATCAAGGCCCTTAATTTCCTTAACGACCTCAAACCCAATCCGTTTAACCGCGTGCACGATTTCGTCCCAGCACAGTTCTATGCTCATGCTCGAATCTTCAAAGTGGTACAAAAGAGGGCCCAAATGCAAAAAGTATCCGCCGGGCTTGAGGATTCTGAACGCGTGCTCTAGATATTCGAGGGGATTGCGGCCCGTGTCTAGAAAAAAAGAGGCGGCGATGGCGTCCCACGTGTTTTCTTCCGGATATACGTCAAGAAATGACCCGGCCGTGTATGAGAACGAAAATTCGGTGCCTACGTCCGTGGTGTTACAATCTGGTACGCGAACGGGCCTGAGCTGGTCTTCTCCGCTCATGTTATTGTTGAATTGGTGAGCCCAGGGGAAAATTTCGCGCTCGTCAGTGCTGTTGATGATTGCGTTCGAAGCCAAGAGCATGAACATGCTGTATTCGTTGCCTTGGCACGTGAAACCCCGTCTTGCAATCTCCCAGGGTAGTCGCCCACACCCACTACCAGGGCACAACACTTTCATCTCGGGCTTGCCTTTGCCAAATCGATCCTCGAGCTCGATCAAAATCGGATCGTAGCACGCCTTTCGCTCGGCTGCCCCCTCTGCTGACCAATCGCGGGCTACCTGTTTCAGCGTCACGTACACTTTTTCCATATCAAACTCGCCAACATTCTGCCAGTCTGTGGGGTCGGGAAGCTCCTGGGGGAGAAGGTGAGAGAGGTGACTGCTCTCCTCCCCGAACATGCCGAGAGAAGATGACACAATATGCCGGGTGAGCTTTGAGTTGGCCTCGATGGCCGATAGCTGGGCGCGACACCTGTCTTCAAACAGAGGTAACATGTCTTTAAATTTCTCCCCAAGACTGTTAAACTTGTCCAGATTTCTTCTTACACGATCCTTCGCGTGTGATTCGTATGAGAGAAAGGCTTTCATGATATTTCCCCTGTGAGCAATCTCGGACTCATCGTCCGCGACGTCAGACATACTTAACTTTTAGTTAGTACCAGGGCCTGCTAGAGGAGCCCTGGTACTCTACATAGCTAGACATACGTATGTAAGTATATACATACTCTATTAGTTACTTTAATTAATTTTAATTAATGTGTGTGTGTGTGGTTAATTATTTATTAATTAATACTGTAAGTACCGGTATTACAGTGTCATAAAAGTAATAATATTAAATATCTAACTACTTGATACTTAATATGTACAATTACGACTACTTAGAGGATTAGATACTCATAAGTATTACTGTATTACCCAACCAGGGCCTACTTACTGTACTGTACGACGCTCTCTATGTATCACAATGTCATATTAGATACATAACTACGAGTACATACATACGTATGTATGTATGTCATAATACATGTAAAGTAAGGGTAAACTACTACTCGTACTCGTAAACTTCAAGTAATAAAGTAATATGTCGTAAGTATTACTTACTAAGTCTTACTCGTAAAGTACTTACTTATTTAATTATATAAGTTACAAGTATGTACATATGTTTCTTAGATTTATTTTATCATAAGTCAATACGAGTATGTAAGTACTTAGTAAGTATCTATGTACATTGTAATACTTAAGTAGTACTCGTACATCGTACTGTACAAACCACACACACATAAGTACAGTGAATCATTACAACATAAAGCTTCTTCTTTACCAATTACATACCAATTACCAGTTGCCAAAAATTTCCCCTTTTTTCAAATATTACTTATGTACTTACTTATTAATTAAATAAGACATACAGTAAGTCTTAGTAATACTTAATACTTACTGTACGACTCGTAAACTATCAATGTCTTCCTCATCTTCCGACAGTGATGATGAGGAGGTGCAGCGTCTTCACGCGGAACTTGCCATGTGGAAGCGCCGGGTGTCTGATATAGAAAACGGAAATGTTTGTTGGCCTTGGCCTGTCCTTCCGTGCACTGTGTGTTCGCTTCTGCTTCCTCCAGTCTATTTGGCTCACAGATATCCCGCAAACATTCACTTCCCCCGTCAAGGATCCCGACGCGGAAACCGAGACGCAGGAGACTGGGGCCGAGGTTGATTCTTTGCAACCCCCACTTGACAAATCAGATCCAACGCAAGAAGGCGGCGACGCAATTTACGGTGGCGCGGGGTTGAGGCCTGGTGAAGTTGGGAAAGATGAAAACCCCACTTACGGCGTTGCTGGTTTGAGCAGCGACACCCGAGACTCGGGAGTTGCAAGTGTACCAGCAGCCAATTCGGAGATTACGGTTTCGCCACCTTCCCTGTTACTCGATTCTCGGGAACCTGTTGAATCGCCTCGAATATTGTCTGGTCAGGAGGGTGACGCTGCAACCCGGATTCAGGCCCACTACCGGGGGTACAGGGCACGAAAGCAACTCACACACGGAAATGATATTGAACGGAGGGATGTTCTGCTTGCGAGAGTTGAGCGCCTGATGCTCCCCGACAATAGGGAGGTGCTTCAAGCTCAGCATCAGATAGAGGTCATCAACACGACGATATCAGAATACGAGGCGGGCAAAGAAGGCAACGAGTCCCCTGCCGCCAGACGTAAACGTCTAGCCGTGGAAGCCGAGCTACAAAAGGAGGAACTTAAAGCCCTCGCCGCGTTAGAGGCTGCCCTTGATGCCCAGATGCACGTGGTAAGCACACCCGCGGGGGCGAAAATATCAAGCATCGCAAATATGCAACAGCCAACAGACAAGGATGATCCTAGCAATCCGTCGTTCAAAAACGAGTCTCTTGTTAAGCATTCTTACGGCATGGGTGCACATGATCCTGACAGCGAAGACGAGGAGACTCGTGAAAACCCCTGGAAGGCCCAGATAAAATTGAGGAAGGCCCCGCCGCCCAAGCAGAAGAACTTTGGGACGCGAAATTTCTGGGAAGCAGGCCAGACGATACCGGGCCTCGAATCTAGGGAGGCGAGCGCTTCAAAGCCTTCGTATCGGCCCCCAAAATCGGAAATGGTCCAGTTTGGTTCTGTCAAGGGCTGGAAAGAATACGAGTTTGACCTCCGCGCAGAAAAGGAAAAGGATGACCAAGCTACTGCATACATGGCAGAGAGGAAAAGGGCAGGAGTTGAGGCGAAGATCATGGAGAGAAAAAAGATTGAAGAAGAGAGGCTGAAAAGCATAAAGAGAAGACAGATGGAGATTGCAAACATACAGCGGCTGGAAGAAAAGAGATCAAAGTAGGTGTTTTGTCCCGTATCTCGCCACAGATTTTTTAAACTAGAAATACCCCTCACGGGCCTTATTTTAAATTCTAGGGCACGTATGGCCGAGCTAGAGCGCAACGCTGGGAAACGATACGTCGAAAACGGAAAATGGAAACGCCACCCCACTCTTGAGCAATTAAGAGCCGAGGTAAATTTACTAAACAAGATCTTCATCTTCATCTTCTTTTTCTTTTCTTGTCTCACCTGGAAATTCTTTTTCGATTCTTACAGCAGTCACAGGTGATGCTGAGAGAGCAGGTGGTTTATAACGAAGAGAGGAAGAAGAGGGTTTACGAGGAAACGAAACCCCGCATGGCGCTAGCACAGAGCCTCAAATCTACTGTCTGATTAAGAACGAATAAATTACTACAAAACAGCAGAGCAGCTATTTTACATAGAATCTAAGTCAACAAGGCGAAAAAAATCGTGAAGTCTTTCGATCAAGTCCCGATCCTGAAGCCCAGCTGCCATGTGAAAGCCGCGGGAATTTGTGTGAAGGCGGAAACCGCCCTGGCTTGACTCGTTCTGTTTCAGAGTCACCTTATTTCCAACGCTCTCATCCTGTCGAGCAAGTGCGTCCGCCTTTCCCGGGACAACCATGGCGCGAGCAACGATACAACTTCGAAGCTCCGGAAGAATTTTGTCTTCCTCCGGAACCTCTCTACCTATATCACTGGCAACTATTTTTTGCGTCTTCCTGCGAGTGAAGAATCTCCGCCTCGCTGGGCCCTTTCTCGCACCTTCGGGGCTGCCCTTGCTAAGTATGTGCCTCAATTGCACAGAATTGAGAATCCAGCACGATTCGCAGATTGTGTCGAAAGACTTTAGAGAGGATTTATCAATTTGTAACAGCTGTGAAGCTTGGATTATATGTTGCATCATTTCTTCGCACTGGGACTTAAGGCCGTGGCGTGCCGCCCAATCAAGTAGCAGCTGTATATTATATCGAATGTTCATCCCAGCTTCCCACGTGTACAGCGAGGGGTGATCCACGAATCTATTGAAAAGTAGGGCTCCCAGGCTTCGAAAAACCTCCCTAAAAGTTTGTTCCACAATCGTTGCGGCAAGGAGGTTTTCCTTCATCACTGACAAAGCCGATTCCATAACCTGCAGCAGGTCTGCTAATGTGCTTTCCCCCATAGTTGACAACGAATCACGCCCAGGCCTCTCGGCATCACCTAGAGAGCGATCCACCAATGCCGAATTGACATGCGGTACCAATCGCTGGATAATTATAGTCGTTAGGTCATAAAACGACTCCATCACCATTTCAGTCAAAATTCCCTGTGTATCCGCAGACACAACAAGGAGGTCAACATCGAACTTGAGCGCCATGAGAAGCTCGGAAGAATTTGAAAGCCAGAAAACCAAAGTTGAGATGTCATCATCATCCTTACACTTACCACATGCGATTTTGAGGAGCGTTGCTAGTGACACGAGTAGACCATGGCACTCTGTGCTACTGTGCGCCTGCAGCGAGTGCCTTGCACATAAATACAGAACATAGGCCGGCGTCAGCTTAAAAGATACCTCCTTACAGTCCATGTCGCTTATCAGAAGCGTAAGAAGTAAATTTGCCTTACTGGCCTCAAAATTAAATATTAGGTCGTCATTTGTTGTCTTAAACGGGGGGGGCGTGAGTTGCACCCCATTTATAACCGTGCTTGAAGATTCTTCTAATTTCTTTTCAAACAACTCGCTGCGGCCCTCGTCGGGTATCAAAATCTCCGAATAATCGACTGGGATGCGATGTTCCTTTCTCTCTTGAAGCCCTGCTTCTTTGCTCACTTGTCCTTCAATTTTTTCCTCGACGACTGAATCGGCGGATGAATCGGCGGATGACTGGCGTGATGGGGTCATGCGTCTCATCCTTTCGTTTTTAGTCAGCGTACGCGACTCAGCAGGATGATTAAATCTAAACTCATTCTCCAACCCAATACCAATCACGTCGCCGGTGCGTAGCTTCCGCGTCGTCTTGCCGACCACAAGCTCTCCGTTAATTTCGACTTCGGCATCTGTCGCAATGTGCAAATGCACCGATCCACCTTCCTCTTCGCACTCCAGGGTGCAGTGAAAAGGCAGAACATTATCGCCCACAAGAATGACCTGTGGCTGCTCATCAGGAGTCAAGCTTTTGTCCCCACAGCCTATACTTGTCCAGCCCTCCATAATGTAGTAAACTACACACTGCGAAGATGCGTCAGCTGTCAAGTTGATCAAATAAGGAACCTTCTTTGGAGGTAGAATACCAACGGGAGTAGCAGAATCGACACCCTCTTTCAACATTATTCCGAGCTCAAAGAGTTTCTCCTGCCTTTCGGCCTGCAAACGCCGAGTTTCTGCAAGTTTGGACTCCCACGAGGCTTCCAGGCCCTCTCTCAGACGTTCGCTCTCCTTCAGCTGGCTTTCTAATTGCGTGTATTTGGTGCCGTAGGAGGACTGCTGAGTTAACTGGGCTTTCAGAGCCTCGATTTCTTCCGTCAGGGATCTGATAACGGCCCCCGTTTCATCCTCATTTACTACAGCCTTATTAACAATATTTTTCGCCTGATTCGCGTACCGTAGCGTGCTCAGCGTCTCTTCATAATTTATATCTGCTGGACTTAGAGCTGCAATCATAATTGTCTTTGAGTTGCCTCCCAGACTCTCCCTCAGGAGCCAGGTAAGCACTGATTCTCGATAGGGAATGTGAATTGCAGGGAGTTTTCCACTTTTGCCGCTGGAGGAGCGCTTTGCCAGAAGCTCTATGCACTTTCCCAAGGTAGAGAGCGACTTGTTGATATAGTTGCCTTCCCTCAGTCTCTCCTTCGATTTTCCGTTTATTTGTCCCGATCTCTCGCTGCCAGCAAGGTCAACAAGACTGATCTTACTACACCTTTCTGTCCGAGTGACACTATCTCCATCTGTCACTATCGTGACCTGAGTAAAAGTTATTTGAAAAATTGCATGAGACCTCGAACTCACATCATTCATTTTTGTGGATTGGACGGTCCGTAATTTATTGCCTTCCTCCATGAGAACCTCGATATCAACGAAATCTTCAACCGCGTGATTACTCAGCCCCTCTACGTATGGGCCCGTCGAGGCGTGCTCCCTGACTCTGAGGTTTGAGTTGCCAGATGGATTAAGGAGATCCCTCACCTTTTCCTGATATATTTCGAGGTAAGATACCTCAATTTTGCAGTTTGTATTTCCTTCCTGACGAAGACGTTCACTCTCGGCCTTTTCGAAAAGCTCCTGGCATATTCGAGGTATTACACCTCTGTTGTCGCCAGAACCCGACCCCATCATGCTAAAAGACTTTCCGCTACCCGTTTGTCCGTAGGCGAAAAGGCAGGTATTGTAGCCTTCCGTAGCATTCTCTACTACCATCGATCCGATGTTGTCATGCACAATCTGCTGGCTTGCAAAGTTTGGAGCAGAAGGAAGACCAGCAGACCAGAAACTGTGGTCAAATGTGAATTCCTTTGGGGGATGGTTGGGTTTGCCGCCGTGCAGAAAGGTCTGCTTTCCCACCATTTCAACAACGCATTGGGCCCCCAATTCCTTTTCACGGTCACTCAGAGGCCGAACCCGTACGGCGACCGTGACCGACATCACCGCGATGAAAGACCTCCGAGTTATCAAACCATATTTTAGTTAATTAATATGAGGTATGTATTATTGTACATATATTAATATTAATACGTCGTAATAAATTAATACAATGTATGGACACACGGTCTACATAGGGAAATACGCTAGTTAGTAATAATAACAGGACAGTAAGATTAAAGAGAGTACTTACTCTAAGAGTACATTGGTACATACAAACTCGTATGTAAGTAATACTTATACTATTCGTATTAAGCAGTAGAGCTCCAAGAAAACCAAAACGGGGCCCAAGCTTGGGCCCTCCGTAGCCCCAAAGCATGGCAGCACCACCCGGATGAAAACGGATGAGAACGCGGAGTGCCTCTTGCACGTGCTGCGGCTGCACGGGAAGGACTCGGACAAGATGTGCTACCGCACTGCTGCAAACCTGAAATGCGGCGGGGCCTACCGCTTCATTGATCTAGCATACAAGGACCCCAGCATCTCAAGAGCCGAGTCCGACAAAAGATTGAGAGGGGCGAGGATGGTAGAAGGGCGCTTGCCTGCCCTGAGGAAATATAAAAAGAAACAAGGAAGATCTTTCAAAAAGTCCGATTGGGAGCTCTCCCATGTTTAGAAGCACGGGGACCTGATGGAGCTCGCCCCGACTAAGCACTCCACCCTCACCGGGCACGAGGTCGAAGGGATCAGAGAAAGGCTACGCAAGATGGCCAATGGGGGGTCGCCCCAGTATGAGAACACTGCGCGTTCGCTAGTCCGCGACACACTCAAACTGCGCGAGAAGAACCTGGCGCTCGGCCACCCCAGCGCCGCCCCACTCAGCGCAAAAGCAAAACACACCCTTGTTGACCCCTGCCTCCCGGACTTGAGAACCCTCAAGGCGATAGTGGCACTAAAAAAATCATGTACACGTGCGGCGGCCACTCAAAACCCCATGGAGTAGATGCAAACTACATCCTCGAGCCCGAGCCGAAAGTAAGTCGAGTTTCCTGCCACGCCCGCCGCCCTTTGCAACGGCCACTAAAAGCGTCAAAATTACCACCCCGTGCAGGATCAATGATTTCAGACTCACGAGAGAGGCCCAGAGTAGACCCCCACCGAGGTTCAAGCCGATTAAAAAAATATTAACCAACTTATGAAAAAAAAATATCCAAAAATGCCGAAAATATTGCTACAATATTGAATTATTGTATATAACGGGCCTGTACGTTAACAATGTTTTTTGAAAACCGCTCAAATGCGACCAAACAGCCGCACACCAAGGGGCATATCTCAGGAACGGCATGCCCGATTTCGCTCATCTTTGCAGATATGCTCGTGTGCATCCCTCCGAGCAACCCTGCCGGGTTTCGTGTCTATTTGGCCAATTTAACCTAAGTACATACCCAAAACCAAAAACAAAAATTTTCAGTTTTTTCTGTATGTACATAGAGTACAGTATGTACGTAAACAATGTTTTTAATATTTTTGAGTACTCTACTGTAGAGTAATAGTAGTAAGTAGAGTACTCGTAAGTAATACTTTCTGGATCGAATTCGAACATACTTCAAAAGAGAGATTCAAATATTATCGATCGTAAGGAACGGAGCCAAAAAGCCTAGATCAAGGAAAATAGACAGGGGGGTAATAAATACCACCGTGAAGAGGGCGATTGACGAGAGCCCTTATATTCCTGTCCCCTTTAATTTGTTTAAGGAGCTGAACGCCTTACTCAAGTACTCTTAGTACATAAGTCTTACTCTCTAAAGGTATTAAAGTAAAAAGTGGCAAGGGGGGAAAAAATTGAAATTCTTAGCTTTTTTGGTAAAGCTGTTTCACGAGTGTGACAACGGATCTTATATATTCGTAGTCTAGGTCCTCGAGAGCAAGTCCAACGACGACATTATCCGCGGCAGCGCCATGAAGTCTCACGGCATTGGCAACTTGGCAGGCACAGAATTGGAGGAGGGGGTTATCTCTAGGTCCGATCAGAGTTCTAACATTATAGTCCAGGTCGCTTTGTCCACCTGCACTGCCCGCAGAGCTTACCGTAGAAGGAGCTTCTTGCCTAGTGCACATGAAAATATTACCAACTTTACCAAGCTGACTAACAATGAGAAAGACAGACTGGGAAAAATGTGATGCTACTACTTCAGTAGGGAGCACTCTGCTGGTTTTTCCCCCGGTTGAAGTACTAGTAGCTGTGTCATTTCTAGCGAGGACAGCAGAAATCTGCTTTGTCTCAGGTATATGATCCGTGCTCATGGTTGATTGTCTTTTGTGAAAAGTTTTGCCTCTCAATACTGATCACAGATTGCGAGGATCATTGAGGACCACTTTCATTTGGCGATGTAATAATATACTGTTAATAATAACAGTAAAACTTGTTCTTCCTCTTTCGATGTAGAGTATCGAGGTTGTTCTCCCTCTCCCTCGCACGACGAGGCTCTCTCGATGCTCTAATTAAGATATCGGATCGAGTCTCTACCAGCTGCATGTATATAGTAGGGTAAATTAAATACGATGTAGAGTATTACGTATATACGAGAGAGTACATATATATGTGTACTCTACATAATTAATGTAATAAGTACGAGTAGAGTATCATACTCATTACTTTTAGTCTAATATAGATAATACTTTATTGAATACTAAGACTTATTACTTAATAAATTAATAATACTCTAATTAAGTACAGTATGTAGTCTTAATACTCTCTCGTACAATGTCTACATCGTATTAAGCCCCTAACAGTTTTTTTAATACTTTGTCCATACAATGTAAACCTTATCGTTCGAGTTCTTCTTTTCTTGCTTTGATTGAAAGAACGTCAAAGGACTCAGTATTAATTATTACAATTAATGTACGAGTACTGTACTTAGTAGTACAATGTACCACAGTAAGTCTCGTAATACAGCAATTTTATTATCAATTAATTAAATCAATCACATCGCCTCCTCCGTCCAAGTCTCACCAAGAGTCTGTACATTGAAATTAAAACCGTTACTCTAATTAATTACATACATACAATAGAATAATACTCTACTGTACTTACTTACTACTAAGTAGTAGTACATACTCGTACATACTTACTGGTACTGTAGAGAAGTTCTGTATTAGATTTGCAAAACAGGATGGCAGATTCACCTTCTTTGTCAAATTCCGACCAGCCGTCTGAATCAGACCTCGTCGTCAACCAGCTTCCGACCGAGATTATACTCGTCTTGCTCACGCATCTTTCGATGAAAGAGCTCTGTAACATGATGCAAACCTGCCGCCTCTTCAATCACCTCGGGGGCACCCGTTACGTCCAATCAAGGTTCGCCTCGTCTCTCTTTCCTCCCCTGCCTCTACCGTAAAGATAAATCATCAGTTGATTTTTCATGTATCATTTTAGGGTGGATTTGGGCGCCGACGCCTGGCCGAAGAAATACGAGCCAAGCAACGAAGAGGACAGATTGGCGATTCCTGATCCCGAAATAGGGGATGCAGGAGAGATCGAGAATAACAGTGATACGAGAATGTCTGCGTCAAATCGGTCGACAGGCCCCATAACCACTGACGTTCCTTCCAATATGTTTGCCTTTCTTCGTGCAGCCAATGCTGGAAATTTTGAGGCTTCTATTCGTCTCGGTATGGCTTGTCTGTATGGTGAAGGTAAGGATCAAGAAATCTCGCTTGACTACTTTCCCTATCCATTTCTTCACCAATCACGATCACTCTTCAATTTTCTCAAGGCGTAGAACAGAACTCTGATATCGCAAGGGATATGCTTGTGAAGGCTGAAACGCTCAAGTCTGGCTCTACACCTTTTACGTGGCTGCTATTTCGCCCTCCGTGGACGAATGACGAGTGCTCGAAGGCCAAAATTTGTCTTGCTATGAAGGTGATACTTTTTGGTCCCCGCCTTGTCAACACGCCCAAATTCCCTCATCTTTAATTTGTATTTGGAATGTACCGGGAGAGAAATCATCCTTATATGGCCATGCACTACAAATTCATGTGATCTCTAACGGTGATAATATACCCCCTTCCTCATTTTGGTAGGAACTATCTTCCAAGGACCCGTGTTTCGCGTACTGTTACGCACGAGCGTGGTCGCTTCGCCAGATAAATGGAGTTCAGTCTGACGTATCCGGGGCCTCAGACAAATGTGATCACGAAGAGGTCAACTCTTCGTACGCATCGATCATCGACGTATATAACGAAGCTTCCAACATGGGTTGTGACGATGCAGCACTCGCTTTTTTTCGTTGTCTCTCTGAAAGCCCTTCGGAAAAGTAAGCCAGTGCTTTGTGAAATTAATAAAAAATTTCCGAACATTTCTAAGATACTTATCCTTATGCAGATATAGTGTTTTGGATGCCTTCAAGGCCCTCTCTCGATTTAAACGCACGGGGAATGCAATGTTGAAGACGCGACTGTGTCTGGAATACGCTCGGCTTCCAGAATCAGCTTTTCCCAGAAGTGCTTTTGAAACGGTGACAAATTATCCTTTTGTGACAAGAACGGAAGCAATCGCCTACTTTCGAGAAGTTGTGGTCAATGTTCAATACCCCAAGGTCCGAATATCAGATTTGACCTGAAGCAATCATTTCTTTCGTTGTCTAATCACTGTGCTATTTACTAGAGTCGGCCCTTCTTCCACAGGAACAGTAAGGTAGATAGAAAGATGCGTTATATTCTTGTCGACTGGCTCATGGAAGTCTCGCAGCTCAAGAAATATGGCAATGGCACGCTTTATCTGGCAATATCCCTCGTTGATCGCTACCTTCGCACACATCCGTTGCCGAAAAAAGAATTGCAGCTCCTCGGAATCGCCAGTTTGGTGATAGCTGCTAGATTTCTGGAAAAAGATATTGTGACGATCCGTGAAGCTGCTTGGCTCACAGATAAAACATACAAATACGAGCAGATAGTTATGCAAATGGGTAAGATATTATCGACCGTCAGGGGCAACCTGATCGATATCAATCATCACCACATAATGAAGATAATGGTTGAACAAATGGATTTGAATCGATCGGAGAGAGACTTGTTTATGTTCATGGGTGACCATCTCATGCTAAACATGCCCCTTGGCCTCTACTCCCCTTATCTCCTTGCAACTACGGCATGGATCTGCACTACTGCAGCGAGTGACGTCACCACACATATTTGGGGCCCTGCTCTTGAATTGTGGACAGGCCAGAACCTTTATACACTTGCCCCGGCCATAGCTGTCTGTTATGCCGACTGCATAAATGGACTTGATCGACCTGTCATGGACAATAGAAAGCAAGAGCTCAAGAGCGTAATGTAAGACCAGCGATTGAAGGCTTTCAAAAATATGCACCTTCTGGTGATCTCATCCTAAATTCATTTGTTGAAAACAGGCAGAGGTATAACATAGGAGATGATGTCGAGAAATTCTGTTTTCCAGAACCTAGATTTCAAAACGATGGGCCTGTTATGGATATCCTGAAGCCCTTCCTTCCAAATACCAAGCCCGTGCTTCGAAATGTCAACGTCGTACAAGGGAGTAAAGTTGGCGTGATGGTGAAAAGAGACCAACCGCACGTTGCAGCCGCCGCGGGCCTTTCTTCTCTCTCACTTGATTGCAGTAATGAATAGTGCATAATGTTACTACTTTTGATAAGTAGAGTACAGTACTGGTTGTATTATTGCTTTACGTGTTACAAGCCAATGGATCACTACCAAAAAGCCTGGATGTGACTCTATGAAACCGAAAGTAAATTTTTAGGCCTATTCAAAACTATCGTTTTTGGGCTCGAGGAGATGCATCGCTCTTCTGATCTGAAAAGGGCCTCTAAAGGTGTACGTCAAAAGCTTATCTGCAATGAAATTTGAAAGAAAATCTCCTTCTTCAATGTGTTCAGGTCCTCCGAATGTGATTGAGTTGTTGTGTTTCAGAGGGCACCTTTCATGCTTGCTTGCCTTTACAAAATCAACGAATATGCCGTTAGACGAGCCATCTTCAAAAACTGTTGAAACATCAACAATACGAAACACATTTTTGAATGGGTCAAAGGTGACCATGGCGTGCACATCGCTGATGATTCGCTGCATTTTCCGATGGTCTTCCGTCTTTGCCCCCGCCCCAAATATATCGTGCCTACCTATGATAAAGGGACACTATCCATTACGAGCGCAAGTGCTAGGTCAGCAAATCACACCAAGCATGAAGGAAAGTATGAAATACAGCTCGTACCTCGTCAGCATATATTTCAAACATTTTTCTCGCGGGGATGAATTCTCCTTCATTATCTTGCATGCCAAGTTCGAGGACAAGCCTACAAAGAACAATGTTATTATCATGTACATCAATTCCATAAAGGGTGTCCATGGTGCAGTGGCTCCAGAGATTCATCGAACCACTTCCACTATCGATGTGAAGGTCATCAATTGCCACTGGAAAACATGATAGGGCTCTCCTTCGCCCCTGCACCGTGGCTCCAAAGTCCCAATTGCTTTGCTCGAAAGAGCTGCTGTTTTCATTATCACCGCCCTTATTTCTCTTTTTACGCTTTCGCTCATTAGCCTTAGGTAAGGTGCTAGAACTAACGTCCATATTAATAATGAGAATTACCAGTATTTTCTGCTTTAACGTTTACGGAGCCAACCTAGGTGAGGGCTGGTATATTAATAAGTAAGACTAGTATTACTTTACTTAGTAATACTTACTTAAGTAGTATGACAATGTATTATTACTAAGACTACATAGTATTACTTATTACTAAGTACTTATGTAAAGTACATAAGTATTACATATGTCATACATACTCGTAATACGAACATACATAATACTTTAAACTCCAAAGCCCGGCAGCAGCGCCCCGCCCTCGACACCTCAAGATCTGCCGCAATGGCCGCAATGAATACCACAGAGAGACGGGAACACGATATCAAGAACCCCGTAAACACCGCCTCAGACTTCGACTCCTTTGCTGATGAGGGTTTTGAAGATCTCCTCGGCGTCGCCGACAAGCAGCTCGAAGGTCCGTGCTAAAACTAAGCAACAGTGATTGCATGCATTCCTAAACCCAAAACTATGACCCCCCTCCTACACAGGCGCCGCGACAAAGGTGCAGGCTGCTTTTCGGGGGAACAAGGATAGAAAGTAGGAAATAAATCCTCTATTTTAACCCCAACCCTTGGTGAAATAGAGGGGCTTACCCAAAAAATTCTTCTCGAGGTTGGTGGAGCATATGAAAAATCCAAAAAGTAACGAAGCGGCCACTAAAATTCAAGCGCAATTTCGGGGCGGGAAAGCCCGTCAAGCTGCTAATATGAAGGTGCGGACTTTTCATTGTTTGCATATTGGACGCTACGCATCGATCTTAATCAGCTTATCCTGCTAGGCGCGCATGCGCTGGAAAGTGGGCAAGATAATGGTTTCTGCCACTTCAAATTTTTTGAGCTGCAGGCCGGAGAAGTTTAAGGCAGACGTTCCAGAGGTCCCATCTTCAAATATGTTTAAGCCAAAAAATGAGCCAAAAAGTAAGTTAGCCCAGGCTCTCAACCCCGAGCCCATAGCGTATGCAAGCAGAAAAGACCAAGTAGCCCGCGAAGAGAAAGCACCCATCATTGTCGCACCAAGGATGGGGGGGCTCAGCGATCGTGTAGGTCAATAAGGGTTACATTTGATCATACAAATCTGTAGACATTGAGCCGTAATTTTCACCCTCCTCGCCCCTCACGCGCCCCAAAATAGCCCTTCCACACAGATCCTGAGGCTGAAAGTCGTGAGATCATATCGAAGAGAATCGCTGAGGAACCTATTGCGCCCGATGGTGATGCCGAACACGAGGCCCGTCGACTGAAGCGCGAGGAAGCAGCTCGGCGCAGATCAGATATTCAGAGCGCCAATGCAGATAATGAACGACAAAAGAAACAACGAGAACAAGAAAAGTCCAGTAAAAAGGCCGCCCAGAAGGATGCAGCGTACCTCGAGAAAAGAAATAAACTAAAATCCAAACAACTTAGTATTGCCCAACAAAGGCTTGAAAGAGAATTGGGCGCTCAGATGAAATTTGGACAATTCCAGTTCGGGGAAAGAGAAGAGGAAGGAAAATCCGCGCCTCAGGACTCTGCTTTAAGCGCTCAAGAAAAAGATGCCACTCCTGGAAGCTTCAGGGCCGTTTCACCTGTCAACGCAATTGCAAGTGGGATCGATTTCGATGAGCTGAATCGCTTAAAGCTCGAGATGGAACGTTTACGGTTTCAGAACGAAAAACTCAAGGGAGAAGTAAAGAAATTGCGCTTAAATGAAATCGAGCGCCTCCAAAGCGCAAATATAAATATGAATGTCGAGTCAAGTCATCCTCAATACTCCAGTCAAATTAGCAGGCCAAAATACAGACCTCCTGCTCGGTCTGCGTTCGTCGTTGAAGCTCCAAGGGTGACTTCGAAGGCAAAAGGTGAAAATACTTCCATCAGCAAAGGTATGAGAGTGATGATTGCAACAGAAGATCCAACTCTTGGGTGGTCGGCGGGTGTTACTACCAAAAGTATCGGAACAATTCGAAGTATTAGCAACGGAGTAGCTTATCTCCGCGTAGGTCATCATGCTGCTTTTCCGTGTCTTTTGAGTGAGCTTGTGGCCGCTCCGTCGCCGGAAGAGATTTCCTTAAGACACTCGAACGCCAAGCCATTCCAACCTTCTCCGCGAGTGGACTTCTTGCCAGGGCCTCTTAATCATGTAGAGCAAAAGCAACCTATACTTGCCCGTAAGCCTTCCCACGTTGCCATTATGTTTGAAGATAAGCACGACAGGGCGTACCTCCCGGGTATGACTGTAGCAGAAGGGGACGCTACATTTGATTTTCAAGCAGCGCTTGGTATGACAAGAGCAGAATTTTCCGTTTTGCCTGAGTGTAAGCAGTGAATTTTAGTTTGACTTGCAAATATTAGCTATAATCTCGACTTACTAAATGTCCCTTCCTGCCGTTTTCATTAAATTTATCTGACAGGGAAACAGCGGGAACTTCGTAAAGAGGTGTACGGTAGCAAAGCTGAAAGAAGTTACCTAAACTATTAAAGTAGCCCGGCCAGTTTGACATATTTTGCGTAACAATGATAGGAAATCTGTGACAGTCTGAGACTGTCAGACTGCAGAAATGCTTTTGTTTTCTCAAAATGTTCTATTCTCGTTCAATCTAGCTAGAGGAAACGAGTTTAATAATCTATCTATGTACGATTTTCTATAAAAATCGAGAAGCTCCCCGAGCGCGTCGGGAGCTTACTAACTCCAATTTGAATAGAATGGACAGAGAAAGTTACATGCACATTTCTACCTCGGTTGTCTCCTCCATGTCAGGTGAAAGGCCCAGTGCTATTTGTTTGATCATTGTAGGCTTATAAATATCAAACAAATATCTCTCTCCTTCTCCGCAGATCAGACAGAAAGTCATGTAGAATCTTTTATTGAAATATGGCCCCACAAGTGCGGCAATATCCTGTGGCGATTTAAACATTTGGTCCAGTGTCGACACAATCTTTTGTCTCAACGCCTTGGGGGAAGAATATCGCATGGTCGAACCAGGGACCCACGGGTCGGAAACATTGCCCTGTTCAAATAAGCAGAGTAGTTAGAGTGAGAAAGCAGAGGCGGCTCAAAACTCCAGGCAACGAATGGGGGAGGAGCACAGCACCTGCAAAGCGAGATGTCGAAGTGGAAAGTATATCCTATTATAGTCCGGATACAATGAACGCCGGGCCAAGCTTTCACCGAAAACCCGCAAGGAGTATGTAGAATTCTGGCGGCCCCCTAAGTAGGGCCTGATATCAATTGATTCGTGCTGTTTACTGGCTACTGGAAGAGAGGCCCTCCCGGGACCACCTTGGACTTCAACTTCATAAAGCACAGAGCTCACGATGAAACCACTGCCGGTCGTATTGGCGGTCATGTGAATCCATCGCGTTGTGGGATTCAAGATGTCTCGCCTTCCATCCACATGTGTTAATACACGAAGGCTTCTAGCATCCTTGATGCCGGTCGTATTGAGACATCTTGGGTCGACAGTACCATTTAGTTGCAAACAGGAAGGACCATAAAATAAGAGTAGTTGGGAGATGTCCGCATTTAGTGAAGGCTCAGAGTTCAAAGTTTTTCCGACAATAATTTCCCCTAAATGCTCCCAAAATGTCATCGCTCGCGTAGACAAAAGTTGTGCAACATATGTCTCATTGAAGCCCTTCTTAAGTAGTATTTTACGCCAAATATTCGGGCTCCAAAAGTAAAGGTTATTCACAAGATTCGACAGAAAGTACTTGTTACTCGAGTGCAAGGTATTGCCCACGTCGTCGTAGACTGCGATACGAAGGTCGAATGGTGACGGCTGGGGGCATGGGCCAGTTGTCCGCGAATAAAAATTCTTTGTCGCATACGTGGGATTAGAGCTATTAACAGGTAACGAAGTGGGGACCGTAGCCCATGTCAACCAGTCTCGCGAAGAAAAGCCCTGTGTGCACCCAGTGCTTGTACTATCGTACAAACCAGCCTTTGCTAAATCGATGGTGTGCTGAATTGGTCCTCCGCCGTAGCACTCTCCACCATGGTGAACATGAGAGAGTAAGCTCAAGATGATGGTTGACATTTATCCGTAGCTACATAGCTGATATATAAAGTAGTACTCTATCAGATACTGAGTACCTTACTCTACTCTATTACTCCACTACGAGTACCCATATACTGTATGTATAAAGTTAAACAAACCGTACTTACAGTAAGTATAGTTACAGTGTAGGGGTACTCTACTTAAGTAGTAGTAATATGGAGTACCCATATAAACAAACCTACGAGTACTCACTTAAAGTACATTGTACTTATGTAATTACATAAGTACTAATTAATTTTAATTAATATTATTAACTTAAAATAATAATTAATTTTATTACTTATTACATGTAATAGATTGTTAGAGTAAGTACTATTATGGTAACTTAGATCTGATATGAGATCTTGCTAGCACAATACCAGTTTGACTTATGATAAAATAAATCTAAGAAACATAAATAGACACTCGTAAGTTCAGGAGTACTTAACTTAAAGTATTAATAAGTAAGTATGTACAGTACATATGTATGTAAAATTGATAATAACTTTAATAAGACAGACTTATGTATCATGACGAGTACTTACTAGTACTCGTACTCGTACTCGTACTCGTACTCGTACAT
>JACLAD010010867.1_pt1 | contig 21084 bp, 10 predicted proteins | sample 8027901 | NCBI WGS metagenome assembly JACLAD01 (sample SAMN15725071, study PRJNA655200) | protist metagenome | isolation source: fluorescence activated cell sorting (FACS) single amplified genomes of... | place: Spain: Blaines Bay Microbial Observatory, Mediterranean Sea | collected 2016-07-05 | reverse complement strand
CCGAAAAATAAACCAGTCTCGTGAAATTTCTCGTGCTTTTTAACTTCAATCAAACAATCGTTGACTTTGAGCAGCCTTCTACCAGACTTAGGGTGTTTGAAAGTGGACTTGTAGATCAACTTCGTGTACTCAACGCTTTTGAAATTGACAGATGCAAAACCTTTTTCGAAACAAAACTTCTTGAAACTAAAACGCGCGTCAACTTTGTCAGATCCTTTGGTGATCTGCTCAGGCTCTGAATAGTTTGGTAATTTAACAAGGCGCTTTCCATCATCTCTGTGAACGTAAGTAAACAAACGCGGATACTTGCTGACGAATATCTTCACTAATGGCTTATTGACCAATGAAGAAGGTTGGCCGGTAGGATTGACAAATTGCTTGCACCAAGGATGCAAGTTGTAAAAATCTTGCATGCATTTACCATCCGACAACAAGATACTACCTGAATTGCTCTCAATAAATTTCCTTAGTGCCTTAGCCGCGTTCAATTCCGTGTGCGCTGGCTCGCCTAACGTTTCCCGCTCTTCGTCATCGTCGACCTCGCTTTGGGCGCAACTTGATACGTCGGATTGATAATTTGAATCGGACAATTGTACCTGATCATGCGGCAGCGGCTTGCCGTCCTTGTATTCGACCAAGAAGAATGTGTTCGAATGAGATAGTACTGCGCTACTAGCACATTCAATACCAACCTCACCGATGGTGAGTTCATCCTGCAATCTGCTACCGCCGAAGAGCAGATACTGATTCTCGACCTTGATGTTGCACAACGTTTCGATCATTTGCTTGAACTCTAGCACCGTGGTGGTCGACGTTGTCTCGAACTGTTCAGTGCTGTTTTGCTTCTGAACAAATCTGACATTGATGAAGATGCTTTCAACTGGCTCGGGTTCGAGTTCTTCAATTTCTGAATCAGATTCGTGGACATCACTGTCGTCATTGTTTTCGATCTCTATTTCCGGTGGAGAAGAGAGATGGTCCGTGTCCATCGCCAAACCGAGATCATCCTGCGGTGGCGCCGGTGCTTCTTCTTGTGGACTTGGTGGGCGACATTCATCTGGAAGCGGACACGGACCCGCTGGCAGTGAAGGAACAGGTAATGGTGGTGCAAATGGTGGCGGCTCACGAATTTCTTGTGGACTCGGACACGGAACCGCTGGCAATGCAGGCACAGAGGTTGGTAAAGGTTGGACAGATTGAACCTTTTCCTGCGCTATCGAAGAAGCACGATAATATTCACTCTGCGGAATGCCTGTGATGAAACACGCGTGATCACCCCAATCTGAAATGCTGGCAAAAGATGCCCTTATAAATACAACGGGGAGCGAGAAATCATCCTCCGGACTCGGAGCAGTCACATCGGTCAGCTGGATTACACCCTTTGCGCCGTATTGCTGCAGGACAGCGCACAACACCGGCAATGGAACATCCGGATCGCGATTAACAACGACAGAGCCCGTGATCTTACCGGCGCGACTTGCACTCATATGAGTCATCAACGCGGTAGCGTCTTTCAATGGAAAGATGTGCCCGCTCACAGTCTGAACGGTCTCTGTTCTAGAGCAGATTCCCTCAACGGCTTTGAAATTTCCATCGTTCCTATCACCAAAGAAAAATCGTACGGGTCGATGGTCGAAAAGAAAACCAGGCGTCTGATCACGACGGCATAAAACCGTTGGCGCATCAAAATATATCTGTAACGTCTCCGATAAGCATTCTTCCCAATAATAACCCAATGCCGACTGAAATCGAGCTCGATCAGGACGCGATTTAGTAGATGGAAAATGGTGACGTAACTTTCTCACTACATCTTTCACATTGACGGTCATTTTGATAGCATCCTCGTGAACACCTCAACCAGCAAAATCAATCATTTTCAACAATCAAAATTCAAAATAAATCGCAAACGTACTTCCAAAGATGCGAAACTGCTGATCATCTCTCTGAATTATAGCATACGGGACGGACAACTCCTTATCATCGAATAATTCTAGCACATCAATCATTTGCAGCTTCTGCCTCATCTCCGCGCAGACGAAAACGCTGTGCCAAATGACGCTTTCCACATTTGTAAAATAAATATCGCAATCAGCCGTGGTTCTCCACAAGAACCTCGGCGGCAAATCAATTTCATCGGACATAATTGTACATAAAAAACTGTCCAGGTAGATTCTTAAACAATGAAGATTTGAAAAATTGGGGAGGGTAAACGTGAATACGAAACAAAATCCATGCAGGATGAAACTTTGTAATTTGATTTGAACCTTTACATCTACTTAGTCATCTAAACTTTAGATGTCAGATGTACTTGCCCCAACAGATGTAAGATGAATTCTAAACTACAACTCACACAACGAGAAATGAAAATATCTGAACAAAATCCAAAATCGTATGCTTATTTTGCATATGTTATCAAAGGAACAGGATAAATCCCATCTTCAGATTCACTTTCAGATTCAACTTCCTCATCAGCAGATCTCGCCCGCACGGCAAGTTGGCTACCTTCACCAACTTCTTCAAACAGTGCGGGAAATTGAGCAATAAACGCTTTAATCCCACCTGGCTCATTCTTCAGAGTACGATGCGCGACTGCGTCAGCCTGGAAGAATGCTAGCATAATGTTCACCAGCGCCATGCTACTATTCTTTCGCGTGGATAAAAATGCATGAAGGATTTCAGCAACTTCCTCCCGAGTGTACGATTCCTTGACAGAAATAACAGATTGGTGCTCACCCTCCGTAACGCTAAAGAAAGCAAACTCCTCGACAAAAGCTGCTGTTCCCTTGGCTTTGATCGGGTCTTTACACTTTGGGTGCTTATCATAAAAATCTTGAATTCGATCGCACTTCAACGCTCCACCACTACTTTTAATATAATCACGCAACTGCTTCGCCGCGGTTAACTCCTGCTCGCGTGTAAAGCTTACCAATTTGATACAAGCCGGACAGCCCTGCGGAGTCAAGAAGGAGAAGCGACCTGGAAACTTGGAAATGAAATGCTTGATGCCCACGCTGTCAATTATATCTTTGGTTTCAGGGTAATCTGCGAAAAATGTAGAGAGATCAACACCTGGAGGGTTATCTACAAATAATGTATTCTCAGGGCGAGACTTTAAGTATTCTGACAGCTGGTCTGCCACTAACTTAAACTCAATATGATCCCTCGCTGGAGCATTTCGGCTTGGCGTAGGAAATACTGTCGTTTGCAGAAAATCATAATCGATGCGTACGGGTAAACCGCACAATTCTCGATACATCAGGCTAAGTGCGTAGGTGATGCTCATGGTATTTCTCCCAACGATGTCCAGGCGTAAAGGTAATTCCTTCCTGCCGCTTTTGCCGAAGCGTGTCTTCACGCTGCAAGCCTTAATGATCTTTTGCGTCAATGACGGATCTCCATCCTCTAATATCATTCTTTGGCTATCCTTCAACAATATCGCCATGTAAGCCGCACCCTCATCGATCGCATTATTCCCAGATAGAGTGGCTATGGCTTGTTGAATCATGTGCACCGCCATGACGCAATTGTAGAATTTACCTTCCAGTGCGCATTTACGTAGCTGGTGTTTTGCAACCTTCGTCTCGAACATGATTTGGCATTCCGCCATGCTGAGTCGGTTTTCAAAGAAGACGTTGCAGTCGGACATTCGCCGTAGTGTCTTGACACAATCTCCTCCAGAGCCTACGATCGCGGCTGTGAATTCATCAGGAACCATGATTTCAAATACCACTCGCCGATCTTCATTCTTCAAGAACGGTGCGGCCTTCAATTCCTTCCGCGCGGCACCATACCACGCTTGCAGGTCCTCGACGGAAACCGGGTGGAAATATCTCTTGCCATCCCTCTGCTTTGAAATCCATTTTGATGAAATTACGTTGGCAGCAGCCACCAGTTTTTTCTTGCCAACTTTGCCGCCAGATGTGTAAATCTTCCCGTCATCTGACTCAAAACTGTACTGCAGATGCGACGGAAACTTGAGCACGAAATCTCGCAGCTTGCCAGATGCGCTACTCTCCTTTACAATCGCTTTTGCATCTGGGTACATCTTGTAAAACATGCCAATCGCCCCACCGTTCATCTCCCCATTATGGAACTTGTCAATATACGATTTCAATTTCTTCGCCACAGATATCTCTTTCTGGGAAGGCCCGCCAGCAGGCTTCTCAATCTCTTCATCTACTGGAGGTTCGGATGATGTGTCGGACGCGTGTGGAACTGGCTTTCCGTTACGGTACTCCACGAGAAATATTTGAGACTGCTCCGCGCTTGTTGCGTTTGTGATACCAACTTCTGCGAATGTCTGTTCATCTGACAGCCTTTTTCCGACGTAGAATAAACATTGGTTATCAACATCAATATCACAAAGCGCTTGTAACATCTGCTTGAATTCTAATATCGTGGTTTCGAGCGTTGTTTCGAATTGGTCGATGCAATTCTTCTTCTGGGAGAATTTTACATTTACAAATATAGTTTCGACCGTTGCACATTCTTCTTCATCGACAAAAACAGGCGGTGGTGTTGGTGGTGGCGAGCTGGGTGGGACATCTGGCGACAGGGCCGTGTGAAATCCTTCTCGCCCGTGCATTTGTTCCCAATAGCCTTCCATCTCCGACTCCACACCATCTTCCTCTTCCTCCGAAGAGGAGTCGGGCATAAAGCGTGGCTCCGCAAGATGTACATGTGAATCAGTTGGCGGCGGGATTGAAATACCATGCGGTCGAGGTGGTAAGACTGCTGGGGGAGGCGGAGGGAGCATCTGTGGTGCATCCGATTTTTTCCTCTGCTGGACAACTGTCCAAGCTGGTGCATCCGTTTGTTTTTTCTCTTGGACAGTCGATGACACTGGAGGTTGGGGTAGCATTGATTCAAAACAAGGCGGTGGAGGAGGTGTCATGGTTGGTTGCACGTTTGGGCGCGGTACAAACGCCGCAGGTGGTGGCGGCACCAAAGGCGGTGGGCAATCTGGTGGCATGATATCAAATGGCTGGGGTGGTGGTACAAATGCTTGGCGTGCAATCGGCGGTGGCGGCACAAACGGCGTTGTTGGAGGAGGAAGCACCATCGGTGAGCGCTCCACAATAGGCGAACGTTGACTCGGCTCAGCTTGTGGAATGCCGGTCATAAAGCAGACACGATCGCCGCAGCCTGCGAATTCAGATATCGCAGCCTCACTTACAAAAATGACAGGCAGTGCATACTCTTCCTCTGGAATCATCTGATCATCGTCAATCGCTTGCAAAACACCTTTCACACCGTAATGCTTCAAAATGTGACACAACACCGCCAGCCCGACATCCGGATCCCGATTCAATACAACTGCATCAACTAATTTCCGCGTACGACTTTCGCTGACATCACTGACTAACTCAGTTGCATCCTTTAATCTCACCACGCCGCCATCAATGACAGACACAGAATTCGATTGTGAACACCTTGCAGGAAACGCTTGGACAGGCACGTCCGGAAGATCACCAAAATAAACACGAAGCGGCCGGTGGTCAAAATAAAACTTCGGCAGCTTCGCTAACGTGCATGTGCTTAGCGGTGCATCGAAATTTTCTGGTAGATTCGGTGAGCACCAATTTCGCCAACACCACAGCAAACCCTGCCTGAAATTATCCCGGTCCGGAGGGCCTTTTTCAACTGGGAAATACGTCCTCAATTCAACCAATATATCCCTCATTTCAATAGACATGGTAATGACTTCCTCTGACACACCTCACAAAGACAAACATTACAAATACAACCATAGCCAAAACGCGGACTTTACATTTTGCTATAGTCACGCCGATACAAAATTACTAAAAAGACATGTACTTCCAATGATCTCGAACAGCAAATTATCTTTCTGAATAAGCGCGATCGGAGCTGGTACTGCCTCATCCCGGCAATCCAACAATTTCTGTACATCGATCATATGCAGACTCTGCTTGTTCTCACTAGTATGCATCAACATATGCCATATCACTCGTTCAAAACTTGCAAAGAACTTATCCCCATCCCCTGTACATCGCCATAAAAAACGTGGTGGTAACTCCATCCTCTAAATTCACCTTTGAACTTAATTGTACAACTTGAACATAATTAATCTGAGGCAATACGAACGTGTACAGGATGAGATAATAATCATCATTACAAAACTAACCAGATGAAAGATGCACTTCAACTACCACATCCAAACAAAAATGGTATAATTAGCTTTACAATGGTCTCGCGACTCGCGTGTATAAAAAATTAGGTCTGTGTATCAGTCATTCAGGAAAGCAAATTCATCCATCGGGTCTTTGTATTCAGGTTCTGGCGGGGCGTATGATGGAGGAGGGCTCCTTGGTCTGAAATTCGAATTGCCTGGTGGGGGTGGCGGCATAGCTGGCGGCACTCTTGCGGGTGTACTCGCCTCTGCTGGTGGCTGTGTCTGCTTCACTTCGCGTGTGCCAATCACCTTGATTCTATCTTCATACGATTTTCCCGGAACACGTGTGACAAGAAACTTCTTTTTGAAATTCTCGCAGAAACTCTGCAGTGAATCGAAATTGGCATGGATGTACAAAGCCACATCCCTGTTCTTCTTATACAGCTCTGGATAGAAAGATTCCGCAAATGCCTCTCCGCCGTACTTCGCATTTAGTATATCACGAATTACATATCTCGCCTCTTTGGGTGTGAGATTAGGGGGAGGTTGTGGAAATGGTGGACTCGGAGCTGGTGGTTGAGATTGGAACGTTGGTGGTGAGTTCGATTGAGGCTTTGCAATGACTTTAAAACCATCGTCAACGTTTGTTGCTCGACCCTCAACATCAAACATCCTTGGAAATAAATCCAAGAACCGCCCCCATCCAACCTCTTGTTCTATATACATGTAAATACCTCTTTCAACTTCCTGGAAATCTTGTTGAAGAACGTTCGATCGTACCCAACCGCCCTTGTCCATAATAAACCGATGAAGGATGCGTGCCATCTGCTGCGGCGTCATGCTACCTGTCGCGGGCTGCGGTGGTACATGAAAACGTTTTGCTTCAATTTCCATGAGAATTCCACTACCGATCTGCTCAAACGTTTCCGGAAATCTTGCAGTTAACTTTTTAAACCCTCCATATTGAGTTAAGATCTTTTCAAATGTATCGGGATCATACGCCTGAAAATTCGACTTTAAACTCGTTAACGGCATTCGACCGCCTTCCGAAATTAAAAACTTCTTCAATATTTTCGAAGCTGCATACCCGCTATCAGACAGTTCAGATTGGCTTGCGGGTTGTTTTGGCTTCTTCGGTCGGGCGGCAGACGCGGAGCTTTGCGGCATCGGTGGAGGAACCATCGCTGGTGGTGGTCTCGAGGCTGATGCGGAACTTTGTGGCATCGGTGGAGGAACCATTGCTGGTGGTGGTGGCTGCGGTGTAAAGGAGGCTGTACGTATGACTAGCTGATCTTGCGCATTGAAAGTCAAAGGTGCAAACAGATCGGGGAACTTTTTCAAAAATTCAGCAATGCCACCACAGGATTCGATTGTAGCCATCCAAGGCGCATGGCGATTCAAATAATCATTTGTGACATCTTCCATTGGAAGTTCTCCTCCCGCGCGATCGACGTAAAAATTCAAATTTTCCGCTAAATATTTTGCGTCCTCCTCAGCCTCCGACAACACAGGGGCTGCACTTCTGACCGGTTCGTCCCTTTTTACCCCGATTACTTTCGAGATTCGATCCACCTCGAAAAGATTTGGGAAGATCTCGACAAACTGCTCAACGCTACCATATGACTTGATATGCCTCTGGGCTGCGCTGTCATGATTATAAAACGCCATCATAACTTTCATAATTTGCATCTCGCCGCCATTTTGCATCAAGAAACGATGCAACTCCTTTGCTGCCTCTTCGGGGGAGATGGTCGAAACCTCACGTTTTACTAGGCTGATAATTGGTGTAGGGTTGATTGGATGATCATTCCCTGGTATGATTTCAAAATATTGGGGAAAACCCTCTGCAAATCGATTCGTTTTCTTTGCAGTAATCAGCTCCTTACATTCAGGGTGTATGACGTAGAAATCATTGATCTTGTTGAAAGAGACCGTGCCGCCGTTGCTTCGAATCCAATCTCGGAATTTCTTTGCCACGGCAAGCTCTTCGTCTGGTGAAAATTCTTTTGCCACATATCGAATCGTATTCCCAACCACAGCAAACTTCTGCTTGAATTTACGACAAAATCGTTCAACCCCGCAACTTTCAACTATATCCTGCGCTGACGGATTATCCTTGAAAAATCCATCCTGCAACTCCCCCATTGTCAACGTCCTACCAGGGAGAACCTTCATATATTCACCAAGTTGCTCTGCCACAAAAAGATGATCAGCATGATTATACATCGATTCCGGCGTGGTTTCCTGCTGTGGCGTGCTCCAAAACCCAGAATCAGACGCTGCATCATTAATCTCAGGCGGAGGAGAAGCTGGTGGCGTTGCGGTCAGGAATATATACATCTGATCACTACCTGGTCTTCGTTGTAAGCTAAAATATTCTGGAAATGACTTGATAAATTCTTTACATCCGTTACCGGGATGGGATGTTTGAATCACACCCTTACATTCATAGTGGGCCTCGTAGAATTGCTGGATGAAATCAATTCGCAAGTAATTCCCAGTCTCTGTGTTTTGAGCGATGAAATACATCAACTTCTTTGCTGCTGCCTCGGCTTTCTTACTCCTAACAGGTTTTGCTGGACCACTTCCTCCTTGCCAATTGGAAACATCAGATCGAATCGCCGCCTCATAATTAATCGCTTTCAATTTGAGCACCTGCGCATTACCCTTCTTCATATGATTGAACACGCTGGGAAACAACTTGAAGAAGTCAGGCAAGCTTCCCTTACCATGCCCAACAATATCTTTCGCCCATGAATTCTCCTGATAAAAATGGTGCATCATACCCAAGTCCATCTCATTATTCTTAAACCCTCGACCAACAATAAACCGTGCAAGTGCCTGCGCCACGCGTTCCTTCCCCTTAGAACCCTTCGCTGGCTTGGCGGATGAGGAGGATGGTTGTGCGTTGGGTTGAGAGCCGGGTGTTATCATGATGAACGCGCCGTTATCATTTTTAATATACTGAAAGAAGGTCGGATAATAATCAACAAAATTCTTCAAAGCTCCCTTTTCCGTTCCGATTATACCTTTTAACTTTGGATTCTGGTCGTAAAACGTACTCATTGCACCGGTGTTGATCATCTGGTTGACCTGCCGGCTGATATACAAATATAACTTATCCGCGACCTTTTGATACTTATCCAATCCACCAATAACAGAAGATTCCTCTTGCACCGGGATATCTACATCTTTTCCAGCTAGCGAGATATAATTATTCCCATCTGCATTGACATTATGATATGCAAGCAATTTCGGAAAATCTAATACAAACCGTTTCAATCCACCACCCGCCTTCCTCTCTGCGGCGGTTGCACCTTGAATAATCCCCCGCCACTCAGGATTGCCATTATAAAACTCCTGCATCACAGTCCCGCCGCCAACTTGAACTTGTCCGCCCTTCTTCTTTACAAATCGTACCAATGCTTCTGCTGCCTGCTTCCTAGAGCTACCTTGATTCTTGTTTTCAACCACCGTCCATTCATTTTCTTTTGGTTGATTGAACGGCTGCTCCTCCACTGGGTTTGATCGTACTTCCATCTCTTCAGGAAACCCTGCCCAGCTATCCACTGATGCTCCTTGCGGGAGGGAAGCTTCGTCTGATTGGGATTCGCCTGTACGTGGAGCAATCGGCACCTTGCGATTGGATGGGGAGGATGCAGCACTACTTTTACTTGCGCCCGGTGTCTCAATCACTCTAATCATGTCCTCTGCAACATCGGGGTCAAAACCAATTTCTGAAAGAACTTCATGATCCTCCAAAACTCGCATGAAAATCATACGCTGGTTTGATGTTGGTATTTTGAATTTACGTTTCAGTACTTTCTTTAAATCGAGGATTGTCGCGTCAAATTCTATCCAGACGTGATCATCGTTTTGCTCACCCTTGCTGATTATCTTTACATTGATCTTCTGCAAGCCGATACTTCGAAGTCGAAATTCAGACCCCTCTATTCCAGCAGCTGTTATATCCTCATTGTCATTGATCTCTTCACCACCTAAAAAGAGGTAATGCTCCTTCGCTAACTTCGCACCCACCACTTTCTTCTTCAGTTCCTTTGCTGTGCACGTAAATAATGATACTTCATGCTTTGTTGTGATCAACTCACCCTTCTCACCTGCTTTGGAATACACTACCGTAAAATCAACCGGTGCATCACCCGGCGGGAGATTGGGCGATGCTGGTGTGCTGCTGTACGCGGTTTGAGGAGCGATGCGTGGGATGGTGCATTTTAGAAGGATGGTATCTACAGATGAGACTTCACATCGTAAATCGGGAGTTAGGTCGATGGATCTGCCGCTGTGTTTAACTCTCATGTCACAAGCGTGCCATCGGTCTCCGAAGATAGCCCGTTTCATAGAATCTGGCGAAATAACGTCCATGTTACTGCTTGGGTCATACTTCGGCTGCAACGACACGTCTTCAATTCTTGATAGATCGCGCTCGTTCGTGTCGAATTCGATGATCTCAACCTTAAAAATTACGTTTTGTCCGCCTGGTGGTGGGCTGCTGTGCGCCGGTTCCGGAGCTATGCGTGGGATGGTGCATTTTAGAAGGATGGTATCTACGGATGAGACTTCACATCGTAAATCTGGGGTTAGGTCGATCGATCTGCCGCTGTGCTTGACTCTCATGTCACAAGCGTGCCATCGGTCTCCGAAGATAGCGTGTTTCAGAGAATCTGGCGAAATAACGTCGCTGATACTTCTCGGGTCATATTTCGGTTGCAGTGACACGTCTTCCACTCGTGATAGATCGCGCCCGTTCGTGTCATGTTCGATGATCTCAACCTTGAAAATAACGCTTTGTCCGCCTGGTGGTCGGTCATGCTTTGATGCAATGTTGGTGATTTGATCTGCGAAATTGGACTGCCCTGGCACTTCAGGCGATTCTTTCTCATTTGGGTCCACTAGTCCAATGAATGTTGCCTTTCCGACAGTCTCAACATAGAATGTGTTGGGGAATCGTTCGCAAAACAAGCGCAATCTATTCTGACCTTTGCCGATCATCTTTTTTGCATCTGGATTCTCCAGGTAAAAATTGCTCAGGATGCCAATACTCACACGACCGTCAAACCTTTTCAAAAACCCGGTGAGCTTTGCTGCAACATTTCGATACTCGGTCTCGTCCACATCAGGCAATGAAGACGACGCTTCTGGAGTCGGCAGCTCTGGGCCCTTCAACCAAATCGCGTCCCTCGCCCCATTAAAACGAAACTTATCCGTAAACTTTCGAACGAAATCGTGAATGGTCGCAGATGTAACTATTCCCTCAGTGTCGGGATACACTTCATACAACTTTGGTAAATCGCTCAGTGATATGTATTGCAAACCATTGTCCTTCAAATACTTCTGCAAGTGATATGCTGCACGATTCAAAATGTTAATATCAGGCGGTGGAGGTCGGTTTGGAGGGGCAGGTTGACCTTGTGGAAAGAGAGGTGGGCCGAACTGCTGTGGTACCATTACGAATTGACCACGTTGGAGCCCGGGCACCAAGCCTGAAGCTGTTGCGACCATCGGTTGATAAACCTAAAACGAAAAAATAAAATCAGAAACAGATAGGAAACCAAATCAAGTGATTCCTTCTTTGACTTGTGGTTGATACGGAATATCGTTGACAGGTTGTTGATATGGAACAAACGGTGCTGCATCTTTCGACATTTTCCTTCCTGAGCCCGCTGCACGAATAATTTGATTCGCTGTATCAATGTCAAACATCCGATCAAACGGCTGCCTATTCATCCAAAGCAACCTACCCTGCTGTGACAATATCTCACTAACCCTAGCATGCGGGCAAAACTCATAAAACCGATCATTCGCGATCGTAGTCCTATCAAAAATTGGCTCGAAAAACACAAATGGCGGCTGGCCGTTAACTCCATTCTGCGGGTCGCTTAAATACCGAGATAACTCCCTTATATCACTTTCAAACTTTCCAATGTTAATATATCGCTGATCACCCTTTGGAAACACCACATCCTTCGCACTAATACATAGAACACCCATATCTCCGTGATAATCCGTTTTTTCCAATGTAAAACACTTCTTATACAAAAAGATCCATCTCCTCACTAAACTTTGCGTACCCAACAACTTTAATTTCTCTGCTTTCGGACAAACATCATAAAACTTCTTTGAATCGGTCAGTGCCAAAGCACCATAATACGATTTCAAAAAAGAATGTAACTCCCCAACACAATCATGAAACTCTTGAGTGAAAACCTGCGGACATCCATTCACATCGACCTTTGATGATAATTCCTTCAAAACAAAATGAAATGTACAACAAATAAAAAGAAAATCAAACAAATTTTGAAAATATACGCGCAACATCTCATGTTCTTGACTTGTTATCAACTGAGGCGCGTATGGATCACTGACCTTCTTGCTCGCTTGAAGTGAGTCTACAGATGTGATCAGGTTATCAACCTTTGCACCTACGTTCTCTATTGTATTTTGAATGCCTTCCAATCGCAGGTCAAATGTTGCAGCATCAGCTTTGGATAACGATTTTCTAACCATCTTTACATCAGCAATTGCCGCTTGCAATTCATTTGCTAATTCCCTGCTTAATTTCTGCTCCGCTGTTTCAACATTTTCCGGAGTGACAAAACAAACTCTAGCATCCTTCTCTGAACCCTTCACATATTTGATCATTGCATCGCATGTAGACTGTGATAAATACAACACTGGTATGGGACGCGGGTCCTTCGGTGGAGGCTGGGCACCAGGTAACGCTTGGATTAATGCTCGAGCGCCGTGCTTTTTCAATGGTACACATAATGATTCGACATCTACAGAATACTCTCTGTTCACCACAATCGAATCTTTGATGCGTTGTTTCAAATTACTAGTAATGTCACTTCTAAAAAGGTTCCCGCTGTTGGTAAGTTCAAACACAGGTCCATCAACGATTTTATGCGGTCGCAATCGTATTGAGTGATCAAAATGGATATCATCGTATATCTTTCTGGAGGTGTCACGCGATCCGCTGAAATATACATTCAGCATGCTATTATCAAACCATGTTGGATCATGTTGCATCTCGAATCTCAATTTAAAAACCCTCCATTAAATGAGTATGTGTGTAACTGTGAAAGGTGAATGCTGAAGTAATGTGAAACGTGAACTTTACAAAGGATGAATACTAATGAGCCACGAAAAAAACTAATTAAAAGGCTGATTCAGAAACATTTGACCTGCGATTGGAAGGCATTCATAATACGACAGAGAAAGCCGGCACGCGAGTTGATAACCTTGTCACATCTGTAGACGTCTTGCACGCTTGATCCATACGCGCCTCAGTTGATAACTAGTCAAGAACACGACATGTCTCGCGTATATTTTCAAAACTTTTTGATTTTCTTTTTTTTGTACAATTTATTCACTGCAAGGATGGCATCTTCGCAACCTTGAATACAGTGTGCGCTCTGGACGATTGCAACACTGAAAAATACACTGGAGATCGCAATGCAAACAAAGCTCTTCCGATTATTCACTTAGCTGAGGACCTTGTACAATTCAGGCGATATGCTAACGCTCATCGCGAGGTATAGTTTAGTGAGGAATTGGGTGGTTTTGTACAGGAAGAGTGGTACGTTCGAGAAGATGGATTATCAAGGGGATATGGATGTGTGATGTAAGTTTTACTTTCATGTGTTGAGTGATGTGATTTGGCATCTAATTGAGGCGACGGTGTTCTTCGATTACCGGTAGTTTGTTTAATTCTGGCGTCTGTACCAAACAAAAGCTTACATAAACGAATTCTTCTAGATCCCACACCACTTGATGCTTGTGAATTTTTTCTTTGAACGTAACCATGGTGGGCAATGAAGGATCAGCATAAAGAGCCTTCTGTTTTCCCTTTTTGCTCTCCTGTTTTTTCTTCTTGTACTGAAACGAAAATCAAAAATCAATAATCAACTTCAAATTTTGAAGATCATAATCAAAATGATTACCGTATTCTTCTTGATTCCATGACTCTTCTTTTTGGATTTCAACTGGTCGCTAGGCTCCGCCTCCAGGGACAATACGGCAGCTCCAACGCCTACCTCTAGGAGTGCCAAGGCGGCCGCAATCTAAAAAACAAAATCAAAACATTCGATAATAGAAAGGGAAATCGGACGAAAGAAATGATAAATGTGCGAATTGAGAACAAAGAATTCTTATTTTTTGAAAAAGAGATTCTGGGGCGTCCAAAATTAAATCAAACATAACAAAAGAAAAAACAATTTATTAATGAAACAAAAGTTCAAAAAAATATTTCACTGTTTTTCAGATGATCCCTTTCTTGGACCAAAAATCCTTCCAAGAATGGCATGATGAGAAGAGTAGAGGATGAGGGTTGGTGATCTTTTACGTATGTATACTCAAAGCTGGTGACAATCAAAAGATGGTTGTCACAGAACATCCGCCCCATTAAGGCTGAGGACAACCCAAATTCATGGCCATTAGTTTATTTTTTTTATTTGTAGAACGCAGGGAGAAATGAGCCGGACTTATTACGTGAATTTGAGATCGATTACATGGGAATTATTATTTGTTCATTTCTGTTTTTTCAAAATTAACTCTACGACGACTAACCATCAATCAAAACATGCATGAAAACGTAAATCGGTTGTGATTACTTTTTTTCTCAACAGAATAATTTATGATGCAGATCAAACCATCCATTTTCTGATCTAAACAACGGCTGCTGACTTACCAATGTCAACCTGATACTGATTAAGCTTGCCCGGTGCACCTTTCAAAATCGCCTGCGCACCGTAAAAGATCCTAAACGCAGCCACCGCATTAGTCGTATCTTCAATACTTTTTGATGTAGCAAATAATTTCAAAGCGCCATCAATACTACGGGATAAGACACGTAACCAAGTCTCATCGATTGATTTAGTCTCCCGATTTGGAACCTTCAAAACATAGAAAAAAGAAAATAATTAGAAAATTAAATGCAATGCAGTCGTTGGATTGGTAGTTTTGTGAATTTTGTGGCGCCGTCTTTTTATCTTATTTTTTTGTACCTTCACAAATTCGTGCTTGTCATTTTCCCACCATTCCTTTAATTTCTCACTATCATTCATCAATATTCTAGCCGCCATAATCCCTGCAGCAGGAAACGGGTCACACCCTCGAAATACTAAATTAATGATATACCCACCATTCTCCGTCCTCCTTAAAAAATCAGCAATATTCAATTGTTTCAATAACTCAAACTGATACTGATCAATCACGCTCTTACTAAACCCAAGCGGGACCTGATCATGTGGGTTATTAGTTAGTGTAAACCCATAATTACACGCTAAGATATCATTCCCCTTAATCCTCACCTTTGAATCCGCAACCCGCATCGGTAACGAGCTCATAGGCCCACATAACTGAACTACTTCAGCACTCCACCTATGTGCAAAGTCTTGTACGTTCACATGCAGAAAGTTTAAGTAATGTTTGATCACATCATTCGATGGATGCTTCAGTTCATAAAACATCCGAAACAAGATCTCCAAAAAGTATCCTCCGGGAATACTACACAGCTCAGGCCTCTTCTTGATATGATCAAATAACGGGCGTAACACTTCTGGGCAATGCTCCGTCCTACTTGATATCACCATGAGCATACGCAATATCGCAACGGCTGATTTCAATCCATTTGCGACTGGCGCCATCTGTAGCATTACCATGGGGGATTCGTTGCGATATATATATTTTCTTCTCTTTTTCTTCTTTCTTTTGTCTTTCTTCTGGTACTCAAACACAAATCAAATAATATTATCAAGTTCAATCTAAAACCAGATTTTAAAGATCTCAAATCAAAATGATTACCAGAAGGATTTTTGAGGGACGGTTTTTCAACCCTTCGGTCTGATGTACTTTTTCCTCTTCCATGGATAAGATTCCAACGCCCACGCCGACCTCCAGAAGGGCAATACCCGCGGCGATCTAAAAAACAAAATCAAAAATTTCGGTAGTAGAGAGGGAAATCGGACGAAAGAAATGAAAAATGTACGAATTGAGAACAAAGAATTCTTATTTTTTGAAAAAGAGATTCTGGGGCGTCCAAAATTAAATCAAACATAACAAAAGAAAAAATAATTTAATGAAACAAAATTTTCAAAAAAAATATTTCACTGTTTTTCGTATGATCCCTTTCTTGGACTAAAAATCCTTCAAAGAAAGGCATCTTTATTTTTTATGATATTTTTTTCTCTCCTCTTCACTTACAGAATACAACTCTTTAAAATTTATTTGAACGTATGATCACACACAATATGGCTATAAAACCAACCGCTTCCATTAAGGCTACTGCGAGGTCCATGGCAATTCATTTGTTATTTATATAGATTCGGAGGAGAAATGAACGGGATTTATGGTTAGACGTTAATGTGAGATCGATTACATGGGAATTATTATTTGTTCATTTCTGTTTTTTCAAAATTAACTCTACGACACCATCAATCAAAACATGCATGAAAACGTAAATCGGTTGTGATTACTTTTTTCTCAACAGAATAATTTATGATGCAGATCAAACCATCCATTTTCTGATCTAAACAACGGCCGCTGATTTACCAATATCAACCTGATACTGATTCAATTTGTCCAACGCCGATTTCAAAATCGTCTGCGCACCATAGAAGATCCTAAGCGCAGCCACCGCATTAGTCTTATCTTGAATACTTTTTGGTGTAGCATATAATTTCAAAGCGCCATCAATACTACGTGATAAGACACGTAACCAGGTTTCATCGATTGATTTGGTCTCCCGATTTGGCACCTTCAAAACACAGAAAAAAGAAAATAATGCGGTGCAGTCGTTGGATTGGTAGTTTTGTGAATTTTGTGGCGCCGTTTTTTTATCTTATTTTTTGTACCTTCACAAATTCGTGCTTGTCATTTTCCCACCATTCCTTTAATTTCTCACTATCATTCATCAATATTCTAGCCGCCATAATCCCTGCAGCAGGAAACGGATCACACCCTCGAAATACTAAATTAATGATATACCCACCGTTCTCCGTCCTCCTTAAAAAGTCAGCAATATTCAACTGCTTCAACAACTCAAACTGATATTCGTCGATTACGCTCTTGCTAAACCCAAGCGGCACCTGATCATGTGGATTATTACTAATTGTAAACCCATAATTACACGCTAGAATATCATTCCCAAAATCGCCGTAACTGAATGTAACCTCATCACCAGCTTGTATATCCCCTGTTGCCTTTATGACTAGATATTCCTTCTCATATGTGACAAATCTATTTGCGGCAGGGAATGGGGATGGTTTATGGTTGCAGAAATCGGCAAATGGGATAAGGACAGATAGTTTTTCTTCGTTGAATTTGGTGTTGTGGCAGCGAGACATAATGAAACAGTGCACCATTTCGATAAAATCATCATCAAACGAATCCTTTGGAAAGATTTCCTTAAACTGTAAAACCAAATCCTCAACCACAGACTGCAATTTCTTAATCCTCGCCTTTGAATCCTCAACCCGCATCGGTAACAAGCTCATAGGCCCACATAATCGAACTGCTTCAGCACTCCACCTATGCGCAAAATCTTGTACGTTCACATGTAGAAATTTCAAGTAATGTTTGATCACATCATTTGAAGGATGCTTCAGCTCGTATAGCACTCTAAACAAAATCTCTAGAAAATATCCCCCTGGAATACTACGCAGCTCAGGCCTCTTTTTGATATGATCAAATAACGGGCGTAAAACCTCCGGGCAATCCTCACTCCTACTTGATATCACTAGATTCCACGGCATAGACAGCAAAACCTCACCTTCTTTTCTTTCACATAGTGTCGTAAGCCCACGGTTTCCACTACCCACCGTCAAAACCAGATCTTCAATACTAACCCCCTCCTCACTCGCTGCAGACTTCATCTGGTCAAACAGCCTCATATCCGAACTTTCCCCCATGTTGAAATAGAATTGATTCAATAAACTTAAATTTGTTGATTTTGAAAAGAAAAAACAAATGACACGTGTGGTGACAAATCGTGACAATTTCTCTACAACTACATAAATACTAAGATGCTTTGCATGAGTACTGACTTGATGCATTTTCATTTATGTCATTTACAGTTATAAGGGTTCAGTTTAAGTTTTGGTTTTAGATTGATTGGATTAAGTTAAGTTGCAGCGTTGGCAAGACCTAAAAAACAAAATTAAACTTGTGATAAAAGAAAAAAATTTGAAGAGACAAAACGCGAAAAATTAAGAAAAATTAGCAAAAAATGTGCAAAATAAGAGAAAAAATAATGAAATATTCCTTTCTTGGACATTCCTTCAGTCGAACATGCTTGTCGCCGGATCGATAGTGTACTCCTGATGGGTGACGCTCGACAATATGTGGCACTTTTTCTCTTAGATGGGATCTTAGATCAATACCTCAAAACAAATTGAAAGAAATTGAGAGTGGATGAGCAAGGTAAAAGGATGTATTGTACGGTTCAGTGGGTCTGAATGGAGGTCTTCCATGAGCAATGCCATCACATCATCATTTATGTTGTCTTGCCGCCTTGAAGGCGAATCGAGGCTAAATTCTTTCTCCGCACTGCCCGATGTCATCTCCATTTGTGGTTCCTCCCCACCAAAAACCTATAGTAAAAAAATATCTTTTGACAGCTGTTCAAAAAACAAAAAATTGAAAGCAAGACATTTTACGGGTTGCACATTCGGTGATATATCCATTTCAATATTATTTGCAGGTGATGGCGACACCGACATTTTTTGAGCGCGTGTCTAAAAAACGTGATTTTGCATCAAAATTAACCAAAATTTGACCTCCGTGCTGATTTTTTTCATTTTTTTCAATTTTGGTGACACCGACATTTTTTGAGCCCTTACCGAGGTTTCGCCATCTGTCGTCTCCTGTAAATCATCATCACTAGTCACATTCCCTGACCGCTCTGCCTGTATTTTCAATTCATTCTCCTTCCTGTGACAACAAAAGATATCCAATAATAGAAAAAGATCTTGACCAACAATGAAATAAAATTTACTCTAATGTTGAAATTAGAATGGTGAGGGCACGTTCTTGAACGGTGGACTGAGATCCTGTTGGTGCAACCATATTCAGCAGCATTGATGTTGTTAGTGGTGATAATCTCGCGTCCTCACTTGAAGCCACATCAATGAGCGCTAAATAGCACATATTTCGTGTGTGCCTACAACACATATTTGATACAATAACCATAACTCATAAATTTTTGTAAAGAAAAAAAATTACTTTGCTTCGATGCCGCGATTGGCGACGAGAAACCATTTCCAAAAAAAGGACTCCAGGCCGGTGATGGTCATCATCTTCTCCGGCATTGCAAAGTGAGGCACATCCATTTCCATTTGCTTTCAAAACAAATAATTATAAATTAAAAACATGAAAATAATTGAAACATATTCGAAAATGTACGCTCAGCTCCTGCAATATTGTGTTGAAATCACGTAGCAGCAATTTTGCTAACACCATCACCAGCGCTTCCTGCAGCTGCTGATTCTGTGTGAACACCAATCGATTTAATATCTCCTTCAAAATTGCTATGGCTGTCGCTTGTGGTATCTGACTACCAAATTGCAGTAATAGATTAGTCAGCAACGGTCCGGCAAACAAACATGCCTCATCTGGAACTTCTCTATTTAGAAACTTTAACACGCATCGTGTAAAACTTTCAAATTGATTATGCGCACGAATCTGGTCACTCCCCCTCTGCAACAACACACACAATGGCTCGCAACACCGCTGCAATAAAGTTGTATCCATAGACCGTACCACCGCTACCAACATACTATCCACACACGACCATACCCCTTCACGAATCGGCTGTGCTGCTCGACACACTACCAGCCCATACAAATCCATTGCCACTACAATCATATGCGGCTCCGCCTCACTACTTGCCAGAATCTTACTCAAAACAGGTAGAAAAACCCTTTCAACACTATCCCTTATTACATTTTGATGCGTTGCAATGCGTAGTATCTCACGTATCTTCCCATGCACCAATGGGTCATTATGTTCCTGCTGCCATACGTTACATATGGTATCGGTAAATGGATTAGCACAATGGCAAATAACCTCCGGGCACTTCTGCGCTATGCGTAGTAATGTTACCAGCGTGACGTGTAACGCTTGCATGTGTGTATTTTGAAGTAGTGTGAAGAGGGAATCTATGACGCGGAGTTTGAGTAACTCTGATCCGAGCTCGGGTGATTTGATCAGCATGACGAATTTCCCAAGGGTATGACAGCTTGTCAGCCTTACCGGTGGGCATGTTTGCGGCTGCATACATATCGCTGTTGTTTCCAGAAGTTTTGGTACGTCATTGTGGAAATGGGTATCGACAAACTCGGATAATCTTGCAAAGACCCACAACGACCGTGCGCGTAAAAACTGTGGCGTTTCAACATTCTCCGCCCATCTCGCAACTTGTGCAAATATATCCTTAACCGCGAGTGTATGATTCCCTGCCGACCGCCTTCGATTCCTAGTGCAATCAGCCAATAAATTTGGGCCGATCAAACCAAACATCAGAAATCCAACTTCGGTATACTTCCACCACATATAATTCTGATTGTCAAACTCCTTCTTACCTCTATCAACGTATAATATCGCACAACTCATCCCAGCGTTTCGCGTTTCACTTCGGTAGCACTCCATCAACGCGGTCATTAGCTTATTTGCAGAGGCTCGCACTGTGATACAAGCGGAATCGTGACCTTCCGCTCCGGCCATGAATTCATTGGGGTTTGTGAGCCATTCCTGGACCATTGCGTCTGTGATCTGCATGCATGGGGTTATTAGCTGGAGCAGCATTTCCAATTTTCCTTTCAGGAATGGGCGGAGATTTTCTACTGTTGTCATGGTGGTGCACATATCGCAGAGGGAACACACTAAGCCTTGTAAACCAGATTCGTCTTCCTCGTCGATACCACCTTCTTCTGCGT
>JACLAD010013525.1_pt1 | contig 21101 bp, 15 predicted proteins | sample 8027901 | NCBI WGS metagenome assembly JACLAD01 (sample SAMN15725071, study PRJNA655200) | protist metagenome | isolation source: fluorescence activated cell sorting (FACS) single amplified genomes of... | place: Spain: Blaines Bay Microbial Observatory, Mediterranean Sea | collected 2016-07-05 | reverse complement strand
GGTCTCACCTACTTTGTGATGGTGCAACGTACTGCCGTTTATGGCAATAGGCGCGGCCAAGGGAATTTCATTCTCTATAAGTTCTTGAGCAAAATCATGCTCTTCGCTGATTTGAGTGTCGCTCCAGCGGCCTGGGCGATAGAACTTGGCAACGTAACGCTTGCCATCTTCGGCAAGAAATTGGTAAACCCGGTTTTCATAGCTGTTAAGCGCTAACAAGCCGCTTTGAAGAAAAATGCCCTGGCTTTCCAGGGCATCTAATATGGTATCTGGGCTAAGCCCAGAGAAAGAAAAATCTGTCATCGATAAAGGAACTTCGTTGGTTCATCAACCGTAACCGTTTCTCCATCAATTGTGGTGGTTACACTGATAAAAATATCGGTAACCGTATCTTCCAGATTATAGGCGTCGGTTGCAACTGAAATCGGTGTACTGTAAACCGTACCACCGACAACCGTAACCGTTTGCTCACCTATGTATTCGTAATCAGGTAGCCCTTTCACTGCAATAGTGTAGGTTTGGGTTTGCTGAGTTTTATTTAAAACCTTAATGGTATATACGTTTTCTATCAGGCCTTCATTGGTTTCACGGTATAGCGAGTTTCTGTCGCGAATAATGTCCACCTCGGTGGGGCTTCGCGTCCAAATGTTGGCAAATAGTAAGCCTGTCATAACGATAAGCACTACAAAATAGCCAATCAGCTTAGGGCGTAAAACGTGCGTTTTACCGCCGGCCAGTTCTTCTTCTGACGTAAAACTAATCAGGCCTTTGGGGTAACCCATTTTATCCATAACGCCGTTACAGGCATCGACACAGGCACCACAGTTAATGCACTCGTATTGAAGGCCGTTACGAATATCAATGCCAGTGGGGCACACTTGTACGCACAGGTTGCAATCAATGCAATCGCCTAAGCCTTTCTCTTTTACCTGCTCGTGACTAAGTTTCCGGGGGCGCGGCCCGCGCTGCTCACCTCGATTTGCGTCGTAAGATACAGTGAAGGTATCTTTGTCGAACATGGCTGACTGGAAGCGGGCATAAGGGCAGATATGAGTACACATGATTTCTCGCATATAACCCGCGTTACCATAGGTACAGACTGCAAAGAAAATAACCGAAAAGCCCGCCCAAAAGCTTGTGTCAAAGGTAGCAAAGTCAATAAATAAGGCACCAATGGGGGTAAAGTAACCCACAAAAGTTAAGGCAGTAAGCAAGGCAACTAATACCCACGCTGTGTGTTTGGCTGTTTTCCTTAGAAATTTATCTACGTCCATTTTACGCGCATCAAGCGCTATGCGCTTATTGCGTGGGCCTTCGAATTTCTCTTCAAACCACGTGTAGATATAAACCCACGTGGTTTGTGGGCACATAAAGCCACACCACACTCGCCCTGCAAAGGTTGTCACAAAGAAAAGTGCAAAGGCCGAAACAATGAATATATAGGCTAATAAAGTAAGGTCTTGAGGCCACAAAGTAAGCGAGAAAATAGTAAACCGCTGCTCACCAATATCTAGTAGAACCGCCTGGTGGCCGTTGTATTGAATCCATGGAATAACGGCAAACAAGGCCAAAAAGAAAAGGCCAAAGAAACGTCTGAAGGTTTCAAGAGGCCCCTGAACGGCGCGCACATAAATACGACTGCGTGAATCATGGCGCTTACCCTCTGCACCACCTTTCGGCTTATGCACTTTTACCGGCGTAACGGTCTTTACCGGTATTTTTTCATTCATAGCTTAACCTTATGTAGATGTAGCGAACTGCCTGCGCAGTATAACTGCGATCTCAACATCGTATTTAATATAGATCAATAATGGGGCGTATGATCTAACTTTTAGGACTTTCAGTCAATACTGAAAGTTTAGAAATTTCACGAATGACATAGCGTAACGCGTTGATTTCTCGTTTAACCGTAAACACTTTTATACAGCTCGTGAAAATCGTTCTAGATGCGTACTACTATACATGAGTATAGATTGTCGTATTTACAGATAAACCCGTAAGCCATTAATATCGGCGACAATATTATGGTCAAATACTGTCTAAATCATGTACATTAGACTTACTCTAAAATGGAATTTGGCAAAAAGAAGTTAGGTGATCTGTTTTTAAGTTGTGTGTAACTTGAAGCTATTTGTTTAAAACGTGCGTCAACGTTAACTGGGAAGTTATGTTAAGGTTCTTTATTATCGCGGCTGAAATAATCGTTCTGGTTTTGGTACTGCGATCCCCGTTTGTTCAGTACCTCTTTGAGGATATCCAACACTCAGTGTCAGATTGGCTTGTGGCTTTTTCTACCTTGCCAGAACGCAAAGAGTTAGGAAGCCTGCAGGATAAAATTAATATTGAGTTAAGCCCGCTGAAGCCCTATCAGCAAACCTACGTGAAGCAAATAACGGTTAGCAGTGCCAGTGTGAAGCGCTTCTACCTTACCTATTGTGAAAATGACGACATAAACCCAAATTTTACGGGAACTAAACGCGCTCAACTTTGCCTAATCATCAAGCAGTCACCGGTTATGCAGGTCGCCAAGCAAAACTAACCTAAGTTTAACTCTGTAGGTGTGTAGTGCGCAGGGCGATTATAGTTCGGACAAACTATTTTTAAAGCTTGCTAACTTATGGTCGAATCGACTGAATTTAGGAGCATAAAAGTGAATAAACTACGTACTTTTTCTTGTTTGAGTTGCGCCGCAGCAGTAGGTTTACTAGCGGCTCTTGCTCCCTCCCAGGCAGCGGAAGTCAACATTACGTGGGAAGAGCCTGAATCTTACAGCGATGTAAGGCCAACCAATGAATCGCGCAAACGTTTTCGCGAACGCACGTTAGAAGAGCTTGAGTCCCATATTGCAGAGCTAGCGAGTAGCTTACCGGAATCACAAGTGCTCTCTATGACAGTGACTAATGTAGACCTTGCCGGACAGGTATGGCCGAGCCAGTTTGTCGGCTTTGGCTCAGGTGCGGGAAGCGACGTTCGCATTATCAAACGCATCGATATACCGCGCATGACCTTTAGCTACACGTTAGCCAGCGAAGATGGCAAGGTGATTTTAAGTGCAAAAGATGTGAAGCTTAAAGATATGGATTTTATGGAGTCGAATATTCGTCGCAACCGAACAGAGTCCTTATCTTATGAGAAAGCCATGTTGAATGACTGGTTTTCCGATACTTTTTCTACGCAAGTTGCCGCAACGAATTAGGGCAGCTGCAGAGCACATTGCAAGCAGAGACTTAAGGCAATAAAAAAGGTCACTTCAATGAAGTGACCTTTTTTGTGCCTTCGGCTTATCAGAAGTAGATAAGCCGAGCTTAGCTGTTATATTTTAAAGGTAATCAAACTCATTACCTGAAACGGCGAGGGTACTTTCTGGGCCTGCTTTATATGCGGCTTTGTGAGCATCGCGACGTACAAGAATTCTCTCCATGTAGAAATCACGAGTTTTCATCTTCGATGCCGCGAGCACTGCATTGCCGACATGCTGAGCTTTGTCAGCCATACTGTACCAAAGTACGCCAATGAGTGAATACGCACTGTAAGCTAGATAATCGCAGGCTGCTGAGGCTGCCGTAGTCGCATCCATACCTAAGCAATCAGCAGAAGAGGCGCGCCAATCATCAAGGATGCCTTGCGCAAGATTTTTCGCTTCGCTGTCTTGTATATCGCCAACTAAAGCAGAGAATGCCTTATAGGTCGCTTCCATCATTTGACCACCATCGCGGGTTAGCTTTCGGCCTATTAGGTCAAGCGCTTGAATGCCGTTAGTTCCTTCATAAAGCATAGCAATGCGCACATCACGCATAAGCTGCTCCATTCCCCACTCGCGAATAAAGCCGTGGCCACCGAACACTTGAACACCTAAGCTTGTGGTTTCAAGGCCCATATCGGTCATAAAGGCTTTACAGATTGGCGTTAAGAATTGCAGAATTTTCTCTGCATCTTCTTTTTCTTGCCCTTCACCGAGCTTCTCAACGTCCATAAATTTCGCATAAAAAAGCGAAAGGGCGCGGCAGCCTTCTATCAGAGACTTTTGAGTAAGGAGCATTCGAGCTACGTCAGGTTGAAAGACAATAGGGTCAGCTTTGCCGTCTGGATTTTGAATACCTTGAGGCGCGCGAGACTGCACACGCTCACGTGCATAAGTCAGTGCACCCTGGTAAGAGGCTTCAGCAGCCCCTAAACCTTGAAGGCCCACTTGGAAGCGCGCGTCATTCATCATGGTGAACATACAGGCTAGACCTTGGTTTTCTTCACCCACCAAGTAACCTTTAGCGCCGTCAAAATTCATCACGCAAGTAGGGCTCGCTTTAATTCCCATTTTGTGTTCAATACTGCCCACGGACAGGGTGTTTGCTTCACCTGGTTCATTGTTCGCATCTGGCAGGAACTTAGGTACTAAGAAAAGACTTATTCCTTTTACCCCTTTGGGCGCATCGGGAAGGCGGGCAAGCACAAGGTGAATAACGTTCGAGCTCCAGTCTTGGTCTCCAGCCGTGATAAATATCTTGTTACCCGTGATCATATAGCTGCCGTCGCCTTGTGGCTCAGCTTTGGTACTAAGTAAACTGAGATCGGTTCCCGCATGAGGCTCGGTAAGGTTCATGGTACCTGTCCATTCACCGCTAATCAGTTTGGCAAGATAAATATCTTTAAGTTCTTTGCTAGCATGCTTGGTTACCGCAAGGGTAGCGCTTTCTGTAAGCATGGTGGTTAAACGCCAGCTTAGGTTTGCTGCATTTAGCATTTCGTGAACAGGCACAGCCATCGTGTAAGGTAGGTCTTGGCCATCATACTCGGCTACCCCTAGCATGGCGTTCCAGCCATTGGCTACGTATTCTTGATAGGCATCAGCGAAGCCTTTTGGGGTGGTTACTTTCCCGTCTTCTAACTTACAGCCTTCTTCATCGCCTTCACGGTTTAAAGGGGCAACTACATCTAATGCAAACTTGGCACCTTGAGCAATAATTTCATTCGCCAATTCGCTATCAAAATCGGCTATGCCAAGCTTTTGGTAGTGGGCATCAAGTCCAAGCCAATCTTTTAATAAAAACTGAAAATCAGTTGTTGGGGCATGGTACAGAGGCATGGATGACTCCTTTTTCAAACAAGTGTTTTAATTTTGCCTATTATAGTCACAAAAAGCGTAGTCGGAATAGCCCGTTAAAGGAAAGTTAATAATAAATTTGTATTATGTTTATAGCAGTGAATGTAAGAGGTGTCAGGGAGAATAAAGAGGGCATACGTGCTTGCGCTAAGTTAGCTTGCATTTCTAATTGGCACTGGCATGCTTAGGCGAACTTTATTAAATGCAACAAAAAGAGCGTGGTACACAACGACATGTCATCACAAGATGTAACTTCAAGCGCGGTTGAGAGCACTGATAATGGAACGTATAAACACGCCACACGTCCTGTGTGTATTGTAACAGGCGGAAGCTTGGGGATAGGGCATGCGGTATGTAAGCTTTTTAGTGAAAATGGCTACCAGGTGATTAATCTTGATATCAGAGACTTTGAACACGCGCTACCTAACACAACGTGGAAGCCCTGCGACGTAAGCGTGGTTAGCAACGTGGAAGCGGCAATTGCCGAGGTCTTGATAACGTATAAGCGTATTGACGCACTAGTGTGCAATGCGGGAATGCACGTTTCTGCCACTATCGAAGATACTGACGAAGCCTTGCTTGATAAGGTACTCAATCTTAATGTGAAAGGCGCCTACGCCGCTATTAAGTCTTGTTTACCTACCATGAAAGACCAGCGAAACGGTGCCATTGTGGTAATGGGGTCCGATCAATCTTTTGTTGGAAAGCGTAATTCATTTGCCTATGGGTTAACAAAGTCAGCACTCGCGTCGATAGCTAAAACTACAGCACTGGATTATGCGAGCTTTAATATTCGAGCGAACGCGGTTTGCCCCGGCACAATTGAAACGCCCCTTTTTCACAATGCTATCGATAACTATGTATCACGCTCTGGCGCTGATAAAAACGAGGTGGTGGCAGAAGAAGCCGCTGCGCAGCCCATCGGTCGCTTAGGTCAGCCAGAAGATGTGGCCGAGCTCACCTATTTCTTGTGTAGTGATAAAGCGTCGTTTATTACAGGAAGTTTGTACGCGGTCGATGGCGGCTACACAGCGCAATAATAGCTAACAAGAGGTAAGGTAAACGTGAGCGCTGCAACTCATTCTTGGATTGACCCACATGTTCATTTATTTGCTTTACAAGAAGGCGATTACCACTGGTTAAAGCCGAACAATCCGCCGTTTTGGCCAGATAAAGATGTCATCGCAGAAAGCACTTACGAGCATCATTTACGTCGCGCTTCAAAGGGCAAGCTTACAGGGTTTGTTCACATTGAAGCGGGGTTTGACAACGAACGCCCTTGGCGAGAAATCGATTTTCTAATGCGCCATTGCTCACTGCCTTTTCGTTCTATTGCGAGTATAGATTTAACCTCTATGCGCGCTGGCAGCCTCATTGATACGTTGAAAAACTACGGTTCGGTTTGCGGCCTTCGCCATATATTAGACGAAAACGCCCACGCGCTTTTGACCTCACCAAAGGTAAAGTGGGGATTAGGGTATATGGCTGCCCAAGGGTTAAGCTTTGAAGCTCAGTTTAACTTGGCCGGTAGGGGCGCTGTAAAAGCGCTACTTGCCATACTTGAAACCTACCCTAGGTTACGGGTAGCCATTAACCATAGCGCAGTGGCGCCTGTTGAACTCAATAGCTTGGCATTTAAGCATTGGCAGCAGAATATTCACCACTTAAGTGAAACCAAGCAGGTAATATTTAAGTTCTCTGGGCTAGAAATGCAAAACCGCAACTGGCAGTGGCGGCGTGCCCAACCTCTTTTTAATTCGCTAGTTAATACGGTAGGCGTGGCGCAGTTAATGTTTGCAAGCAACTATCCACTTTGTCAGTGGCGCATGCCCTATGAAGCACTGTGGCAAGGCTTTCTTAATATGACAGCGCCGCTTTGTGAACATCAAAAGGCGGCGCTATTTTCATTAAACGCTAAGCAATGGTACGGCCTCGCTTAGCTATTAAAGGTAACACTTATTTCAGTGCGGTTACCGTCATGTGAGGCGAGCGATAAACTACCTCGTCATTAAGGTCGATACCAATTCCCGGTGTGTCAGGCGCCTCTATAAAACCGTTTACTGGCTGAGGATCTTGAATACATAACTCTCGGTTCCAGTCTTTAATCGCGTAAGTGTGGTGTTCGTGAATTAAGAAGTTTGGAATTGCCGTTTCTAAATGAAGGCTTGCGGCCGTAGCTACCGGCCCGCCACACACGTGAGCCTGGACACGGACATCATAAATATCCGCATAGTCACACACTTTTTTCGCTTCGGTGAAACCGCCGCATAAACCAACATCCGGCTGAAGCACATCAATAGACTGGTCTTCAAGGTAAGGGCGTACATCCCAGCGATGATACAAGCGCTCACCGCCAGCGATAGGCACGTTCACGTTTTTCGCCACTTTGTCGTGAAGCTTCGAGTTAAGGTAGTTCACGGGCTCTTCGTAATATAGGCAGCCAATTTCTTCAACAATGTCACCCAGCTGAATAGCGGTGGATGCGCCTAACAAGCTGTGGCATTCAAAAATAATGTCGCCATCTTCGCCCATGGTGTCTCTTATAGCCTGAAGCCTTGCTTTAAATAGTCTCAGCTCAGGTTTTGTAAATAGCTTGGTTCTATCGAAATGGGTATTGCCGTCTTTGTCATAAACGATAGGGTCTACTTTAACAGCGTCATAGCCGTCTTTAAGCGCTTTTTCCGTCGCGCGAGCGTAGTCAGCAGGGTCGTTAAGCTTAGTGACTTCTTTATCCCAATCGAACTGAAGCTGGCTGGCGTAACTACGCAGTTTTCCGTTTGTTTTACCACCTAGTAATTCATACACAGGGAGCCCTAGCGCTTTACCTTTAATATCCCAAAGTGCCGTGTCGATAGCACTCATCGCCGCGTAAATCACCGGGCCGCCTCCAAGCCCCCAAAAGCCTTCGCGAAGCATTCTCGACCACAGTAGCTCGGTATGGAACGGATTAAAGCCAATGAGCATCGCCTCGGCAATCTCTTTAATCATATGGGCGGCTGCACTGTGCCCCCAATCGTAAGCAAGACCTGCTTCGCCTACGCCAGTTATACCTTCATCGGTGTAAACCCGTACGAAAACAGGATTCCACTGTGGGCGTTTAGGGCATTCAATATCAAATATTTCTACTTTGGTGACTTTCATAGTATTAAAACAATTCCGGTTGAAAATTAGTTGGCGCGGCGTGGCGCAGCTATGGGTGTTCCGACAAGCGAGCGGCGTTTATTCGCAAAAGCTCGGATCTAACTTGTAGGCTTTGCGCAACATGGCAGGCCACGCTTTTTGTCCGCCGGTTTCGCCGCTGTGAACCACATTAGCCTGCGCGTAAATGCCATCAATGATGGTTTGCGGTATTTCTATGACCTCTTCGTTAGACTGCATCAAGGCTAGCTGAATTTCACAGGCTCGCTGTAAATCGTAAAAGCGCATAAATGCATCACCAACACTTGGGCCTAATGTTAATCCGCCATGATTGGGCAGAAGCATGTGATTCGTATCGCCTAAGTCATCCTGCAGGCGCTTTTTCTCGCTATCGTCAACCGCCAGCCCCTCGTAACTGTGATAAGACAGCGAAGGCAAAGAGAACATAGAGTATTGACTCCAGGGCTTTAACCCTCCTTTCACAGATGCCACTGAGATAGTCGCTAACGTGTGTAAGTGAATTACACATTGAGCGTCGTGGCGCACTTCATGGATGGCGCTGTGAATAGTGAAGCCCGCTGGGTTAATGCCGTAAGGCGTGTCATCCAGAATATTGCCTGCTAAATCAACTTTAACTAAATTAGACGCAGTAACTTCGTCAAAGGTTAGGCCAAATGCATTCACCAAATAATGGTCGGTACCTGGCACTTTAGCTGAGATATGGGTGTAAATAAGGTCGCCCCAACGCATATCTGCCACTAGGCGGTAGCAGGCGGCGAGGTCTACACGAGTTTGCCACTCTTTATCTGATACTTTGCCATTAAGGCTTAAGGTTGGCAGTGAAAACAAGCCATCTCTCCTATTTTTTGTGTGGAGACAATTTACCAATACCCATCGCAATGAACAATGCTTTGTCAGGGCTGGTTTATAACGAATTGGGTATAGCCATCGCGCAAGGGAATAAGATCATCCGCAAAGCGCATGGCGTTTTGGTCAATAACAAAGGGGTCTATTTTTGCTAACCCCGTAATTTCTACTTGCGCCCAACGAGGTGCTTCAAACTTGTCTGGTAAGCTCTCTAGGCCGGCATCTAATTGGCACCCAAATAAAACTAACCCATTTTTGGTTGTTAACAGGTATTGGGATACTTCAACGTTAAAGCCCGTTTCTTCCCATGTTTCTCTGTGTGCGGTACAGGCGAGGGATTCCCCTTCACCACGCCCACCACCGGGAAAATCAAATTTCCCTGATAACCGATGTTCAACCAGCAATACTTTTGAGTTGGCTTTAATTAGACATGCGGCAGCGATAGGAGAAGCCTGTGCTTGCTGGTCTATATTCTGTTGCACCTGCACTAGAGAATTTGAAACACGACATATGGGCGGATCAGGCGATGGATGAGTGCATGCGAAAAGCGTTAAAACAGCGAATATAGCTGATAAGCGAAATAAGATAGGCATCGAATTGGGTAAAATACTCTAAGGCTGTTAATGAAAGTTGTATAAGTAATGCAACATTAGAGACAGACTCTACGCAAAAACAAAATTAAAATAAAACAATAATGACGCAGTACACCAATGTAAGGTTAGGCTGTGCTTACTATGTCTAATAAGCCGCCGCGTTAATAAGCCATTATAGTGTGCTCGTACACCCATTGATCCCGTACCGAACACGGATATTCAGTGGGTACTTTTTACCTATAGGAAAGGTTATGTCTTCACGATTTTCTTTATCGCCCTTGTTAATTGGTGTGGTTTTGCTTGCTGGTATAGTGGTGTACTTGAATATGCCCGAAGAGCAGAGTGCGAATAAAGGTGGTCCTAGGGCTACGCCAGTCAATACCGCGATGGTTTCCTCTCAGGCATTTCCTATTACCATCGAATCGCTAGGCACAGCAATTGCCAATGAGTCGGTCAATATCACTGCTCAAGTTACCGATACAGTAAAGGCACTTCATTTTGAAGATGGCGATGAAGTGAAAAAAGGAGCGCTGCTGGTTCAGCTTAACAATACCGAGGAGCGCGCTCGAGTCGAAGAGTTAAAAGCAAACATTGAAGAGGCTAAACGTCAGTTCACCCGTATAGCGGACTTGCGCCAGTCTAACGCCACTTCCGAACAATTACTCGATGAGCAACAGGCCCGCGTGAAAGCGCTTGAAGCACAACTAGATATCGCGCAGGCTCAGCTTAATGATTTGCAAATTCGCGCGCCGTTTAGTGGGCTGTTAGGTAACCGCGAGATCAGTGTTGGCTCACTGGTGCAGCCAGGCAATACCATCACTTCTTTAGATGATATTAGCGTAATAAAGGTCGACTTTAGTGTGTCTGAAAACCACTTGGCTAGTGTGGCAAAAGGGCAGACGATCACCGCTTCGTCGGTAGCCTACCCCGGTGAAAGCTTTTCGGGAAAGATCACGAATATCGATACACGACTTGACCCTATTAGCCGCTCTATTCGAGTTAGGGCGACGCTAGATAACCAAGATAAGCGCTTGCGCCCTGGCATGTTGTTAACCGTAGTAGTAGAAAAGCGGGTGTTAAATACCTTGGTACTGCCAGAAAAAGCACTGGTACCCGTTCAAGACAAGCAATTCGTTTATGTAGTAAAGGACGATGTAGCGCACCAAACCGAAGTCGAAATAGGGGAGCGCCGTCCCGGCCTGGTACAAATAGTAAGTGGCTTAAGCGCAGGGGACGAAGTGATAACCGAAGGTACGCTTCGCGTTCGCGACCAGTCGCCGGTTAATGTATTAAACCGCTAGGGAGCTTACGCATGTTATTGTCAGATGTATCTGTAAAGCGCCCGGTTTTCGCAACCGTTATAAACTTGCTGCTCATTATCTTTGGTGTTGTCGCTTTTTCCATGTTGAGTCTGCGAGAATACCCAGACATAGACCCTCCTATCGTTTCTGTAAGTACAACCTATACAGGGGCGTCGGCCAATATTGTTGAAACCCGTATTACGCAGCTGTTGGAAGACAGAATTTCGGGCATTGAAGGCATTAAAAATGTCACGTCTACGTCTCGAAATGGCCGCTCAGACATTACCATTGAGTTCAAGCTTTCAAGAGACATAGACGCGGCAGCCAATGATGTACGCGAACGCGTTAGCCGGGCATTGAACAACTTACCGGATCAGGCCGATCCACCTGAAGTATCAAAAGCTAACTCTGATGAAAGTGCGGTGGTGTGGTACAACCTTCGCAGCACCAACTTAAATACAATGGAGCTAACCGATTACGCCGAGCGCGTGTTAGTGGACAGGTTATCAATTGTAGACGGCGTTGCTCGCGTGCAAATTGGTGGTGGTAGACGCTATGCCATGAAGGTATTTCTAGACCGTAACGCAATGGCGGCGCGCGGTATTACGGTAAGTGATGTTGAACAAGTTATTCGTGCAGAAAACGTAGAGTTGCCGGCAGGAGAGGTGGAAAGTACTGACAGAAACTTTGAAGTGCGGGTGGCAAGAACTTTTCTTTCTCCTGATGATTTTTCAGCCCTTACCGTGGCGGTAGGCGATAACGGTTACTTGGTTCGCCTTGGTGAAATTGCCCACGTTGAGTTAACCGCTGAAGATGATGAAACCGAGTTTCGCGGCGATGGTGTGAATATGATAGGGCTGGGTATTATTAAGCAGTCTAAAGCTAATACCCTTGATGTAGCGCGAGCGGCAAAAGCGCAAATAGCCAAAATAGAAGCCACGCTTCCCGATAATATTTTTATTGTGCCAAGCTACGATTCGTCTGTGTTCATCGAAGCATCCATTGACGAAGTGTACGAAACCTTAGGTATTGCCATGTTAATGGTGGTTATCGTTATCTATCTATTCTTAGGTAATATTCGCGCTACGTTAATTCCCGCCGTAACGGTACCCGTTTCCATCATTGCAGCGTTTATCGTGATGTATGCGCTGGGGTTCTCTATCAACCTACTTACTCTACTTGCTATGGTGCTCGCGATTGGACTGGTGGTTGATGATGCTATCGTAGTACTAGAGAACATTTACCGACGCATCGAAATGGGCGAGCCGCCTATTTTGGCAGCGTACCGCGGCGCTAAAGAAGTGGGGTTTGCGGTTATTGCTACCACTCTTGTACTGATTTCAGTGTTCGTACCTTTAGTATTTTTAGAAGGTAACATAGGCAGGTTATTTACCGAATTTGCCCTAGCCATTGCGGCGGCTGTGGCATTTTCAAGCTTTACTGCCCTTACACTCTCGCCCATGATGGCATCGAAGATCTTTAAAAAGCGCACTCGCTCTTCAGGCTTTGGAAGCTGGATGGATAAGCGCTTCTCGCAGTTGGAAAATGGCTATTTCACTGCGCTGGGTAAAACCTTACACCAGCCTATTTTAATGCTGCTTTTGTTGGTGATTGCGGTTGTTGCGCTGGTGCAGCTATCTGAGAAAGTGCCCAGTGAATTTGTGCCTAAAGAAGACAGGGGCAATTTCTTTATCTTGATGAATGCACAGGAAGGGGCAAGCTTTGAAAGTAACGCCAAAAACCTGGAGAAGATTGAAAGCATATTAATGCCTTACCGAGAAAGCGGAAAGATAAACCGCCTGTTAGTTCGCACCCCTGGTTTCGGGGGCAATGCGGGTATTGCCATAGTTGGCTCCGCAGATTGGGACGAACGCGACTTTAGTACGTTTTCTCTCATGGATGAAATTAGCGCTAAACTAAATTCTGTGCCTGATGTACGCGCCTTCGCAATCATGCGAAGTGGGATTTCAGGGGGAGGTTTAGGCCGTCCAGTACAGTTCGTATTACAGGGCGATACCTATGAAAACCTGGTTGAATGGCGAGATATAGTGCTTGAGAAGGCAGCGCAAAACCCTGGCTTGGTTCGCATAGATTCTGATTATAAAGAAACCTCTCCTCAACTGCTGGTGAATATTAACCGCGATAGGGCTGCAGATCTTGGCGTGTCTATTAGCGATATTGGCGGCACATTAGAAGTGATGTTAGGGCAGCGCCGCGTGTCTACTTTCCTTGATAGGGGAGAGGAGTACGATGTAATTTTAGAAGGCATAGAAGAAGATTTCAGAAGCCCTAATAGTATAGAAAACTTGTATGTACGCTCAGCAAGAACCGGTGAATTAATTCCGATGGATAACTTGCTAACGTTTGAAGAGCAGGCCACATCCTCAAGGCTTAATCGCTACAATAGAATGCGGGCAGTCACTATTTCAGCAAACTTGGCAGAGGGATACACATTAGGTGAGGCACTAGCCTATCTTGAAAACATTGTCGCTACCGAATTGCCAGATAATGTATCGATTGACTACAAAGGCGAATCTCAGCTTTACCAAGAGGCAGGGAATTCATTTATTTATGTATTCATGCTGGCGCTTGCCGTTACCTATCTCATATTAGCTGCTCAGTTCGAGAGTTGGGTACATCCGTTAGTGATCATGCTAACGGTACCGCTAGCCTTAGTGGGGGCTTATATTGGGCTGTTTTTCAGCGGCATGACGATTAATATCTACAGTCAAATTGGGCTTGTAATGCTAATTGGCTTGGCGGCTAAAAACGGCATACTCATTGTTGAGTTTGCAAATCAGCTGCGGGACGCCGGCATGGAATTCGAACATGCACTAAAACGGGCTGCCGCCCAGCGTTTGCGACCTATTGTCATGACCGGTTTTACCACTGTTTTTAGCGCTTTGCCTCTGGTGCTTGCCTCAGGCCCCGGCGCTGAAAGTCGTATGGTAATTGGTATGGTCATTTTTTCAGGTGTCTTAGTGTCGGCCTTTATGACGTTGTTTGTTGTTCCTACGGCCTACAGCTGGCTGGCGCGCAACACAGGATCGCCGCTTAAGCGAACCAATGAAATAGAACGATTAGAAAAAACGATCCCGTATAAAAAAGGGGAAGATTAAGTTTTTTGCAGGGCGTAAGCCCTGCGTATTTCCCCGTTATTGGGCAACATTTCAACTTATCACGGTAAGCTAGGGTATGTTTTAATATACCTAAATATGGTTGGTTATTACATTGTAATCAACTTGTTAAGCTAGCAAGTAGCTGAATTTTCTTAGATATTTATGTTTATTACTTTTCCATCACTGTTTCTTATGAAACGTTATAAGTTTTACGAGTATGCATTAGACAATGGTATAGTTGTTTAACTTCTCACTTCCTCTACACTTCGCGTCAATTCCACTACCTTATATAAGCTATTAATTTATATAAGATAAATATTTCAAGCTCAAATTGGCGAATATTGAAGTTGTGATTAATACTTACACCGTTGCAATTGTTAGTACACAAGCACCTGTTTGGCCTATGTCGTTCAAATACTCAAACGTCGCTTCACGCGGCCTTAAAAAGAAAGTAGAAAACGATGAGCAGATACTTCAACAGATTCTAGAGGACAAATGATGAAAAAATGGATACTTGCAGCTGGCCTATGCTGTAACGTAGCGTTCGCTGATGTAGCAGTGATCGTACATCCCAGTAATGGCGATACGCTAGACAAAGATAGCATTAGCCGAATTTTCTTAAATAAAGCAAAAGCTTTCCCTAGCGGTACAAACGCTGAGCCAGTGGCGTTGGCAGAAGGCCAAGCGGCAACAGACGAATTTAACGGCAAAGTATTAAACAAAACAGCAGCACAGCTTACTGCGTTTTGGTCAAAACTAGTATTTACGGGTAAGGGGCAACCGCCTAAGGCATTAGCGAGCGACGCTGAAGTGGTTTCTGCAGTAGCAGCTAATCCTGGCGCTATTGGCTACGTTGACGCTGGCTCAGTGAACGACAGCGTACGCGTTGTCGCCACCTTTTAACTCCCGTTTATATAAAGAATTTAAGGAACACGCATGAAAACCAAACTTGCAATCTTATCAATGGCTGGCTTGTTAGCTACCCCGGCAATGGCTGAAATTCAAATTAACGGCTTTGCTAATCTTATTGCTGGGATGACGCTAGACGACGATGAATCAGTATACGGCTATGACAGTGACTTCAATTTCGACCCTGCCAGCGTTTTTGGCCTGCAAGTTCGCGGCGATGTTAGCGATAAGTTATCTGCTACAGCGCAGTTAGTCGGTCGTGGTAGTGAAGACTATGACGCTGATTTCGAGTGGGCTTACATGACTTATATGTTAAACAATAACGTTAATATTAGTGCTGGTCGCATGCGTATGCCGCTTTTCAAATACTCAGCATCGCTAGATATTGGTTATTCTTACCACTGGTTAACACCACCAGATTCAATCTATGGTATTGATTTCAACAACATTGACGGTATTCGCGTTGATTACATGAATTACTCCGGTGACTGGGAGTACGGTGCGCAGCTTACAATGGGCCGAGTTGAAACCGATACCACTATTTCAGGCACGCCTGCTGCACTAGAACTTCAAGACGTTGTGGCGGTTTCATTTGAAGCTACACGCGACTGGTTTAGTGCGCGTACTTTGCTAGCACGCGGTAAAACAAGTGCTGCGAATGCGGAATTCGATGGATTTGTAGACGGTATATCGGCATTTGGCGCCGCTATTCCTAACGCATCTGAAGTTGGTGAAGGTTTTAGTGTGAATGACGATACAGGTACCTTCTTTGAAGTAGCGGTTGATATTGATAAGTATGACTGGTTCGTAGGCGCTGAATTCACGCAAACAGAAGTGGACGGCTCTATCATTGCTGATAATAAAGCGTGGTATGTAACAGCCGGTATGCGTTTCGGTAAGTTCACACCGCATATCACGTACGAAGTAGAAGAAGCGGACAATGGGACCCAGCTGGGCCTAGTTGCAGCACTTCCATCAACTATTGCAACGGGGAGTGAAGGTTTAGACACTGCGTGGAACGGGGACGATACACAGGAAAACCCTGGTATTTATCAAACTGCAGCAGGCATTGCGGCTCAACAAGAGCTAGACGTATCAGCCGTTACTGTAGGTCTGCGCTACGACGTTGAACCCGGTTTCGCGCTTAAAACAGACGTAACCTGGTACTCAGACGATTTGAATGACCTAAACGATGCTACTTTGCTAAAAGTTGGCGTTAATTACACGTTCTAAGAGTCTACTATGGCCTCGCGTGATAGTGCGAGGCCAAATTTTATTAAAGATTTTCGATATTAAGTAGATAAATTAGAATAAGATAGTTATTCCTATTAAAACAGGTAGCTATTGCGCGAATATAATAACAGTGGGACAGCGAATGAACTTTTTAAAAAAAATGTCTATTGCGAGTAAGATATTTCTCATACCGGGGATCGCAGCGATAAGCTTTGTTATCTACTTACTTATTACTGTATACACCGCGTTAAATAACGGCGCAACCTTAGAGAAAGTTCAACAAGTCCAGTTCCCAGCGTTACAACAATCGGCATCTACCCTTGTCGATATGCAGAAGGTGCGCGATACCTTATCTAGTGCGGTTACAACCGGTGACCAAGATACGCTCATCATGGCGCAGAACCTGGCGAAAGAAGTGAAAGCTGGGCTCAACCAAATAGAGTCTATTAGTCCAGAGTTTCGCACCGAAATAGCTAAAATTTCGGCAGGGTTTGATGATTACTTTAAAGTGGCGTTTGACGTGTCTCAATCGATGGTTGATGGTACCGCTGACTTCAGTCGCTTAGGTGAACTTTCATCGCAAATGAATAGCTCTTATGACGATGCTATTGCCGCCATGTCTACATTCAGAGATGCGCAGCAGGCCGCGTTTGAAGAAGCCTTTGAAAATACCGACAGAGCAAACACTTCCCTCATTAGTACAGGCGTTATTTTAGCTATCGTTGTTACCATACTTTTGTTTGCTACCGCAGTGCCTATTGTGCGTGGAATTAAGCAGAGTATCGACGACGTGGTGCGCTCACTTAAAGATATTGCCCAAGAGAATGGCGATTTAACCGTACGCATTGAAACGAAAAGCGAAGACGAAATTGGCGAACTGGTGTATTGGTTTAACCAGTTCATGGACAAGCTTCAAGGGGTTGTCCGCGATGTGGTAGAAGCAAGCTTACCGCTTTCTAATTTGGCACAAAATTTACGCGGGGTAACGGAAGAAACCCAACGTACCATTAATGTTCAACAGCAATCTGCGACTAATGCGAAAAGTGCTGTGGATACAATGAGTGGCTCAGTAGACGGTGTAGCACACAGTGCTGCCCAGGCAGCAAGTGACGCCAACGAAGCAACCAGCGCCGCCAGTGAAGGCCGTCAAATTGTTCAGCAGACGGTAACGAGCATCCAGCAGCTTGCAGAGAACGTGCGTGAGACGGCAGACGTGATAGCGCGTTTAGAGTCTGATTCAAACAAAGTAGGCTCGGTACTTGATGTCATTAAAGGCATTGCTGAACAAACTAACTTACTGGCACTGAATGCGGCGATAGAAGCAGCGCGAGCTGGCGAACAGGGCCGTGGCTTTGCGGTAGTGGCAGATGAAGTAAGAACACTGGCATCGCGTACACAGCAATCTACAGAAGAAATTCAAAGTACTATCGAGCAGCTTCAAAGCGCAGCGCACTCTGCAGTTGAAGTGATGGCACGTGGAACTGAGCAGGCATCTAGCAGTGTAGAAACTGCTAACAAAGCCGGAAGCAGTCTTGAAACCATTACCAGTACTATCGGTCGCATTAATCAAATGAACGAGCAGATAGCGCACAACACAGAAGACCAGCGTACGGTAGCGGTAGACATAGTTCGCCATGTCGATGAGATTCACCAGCGCACAGAACAGACCTCTAGTCGCTCTGTTGAGTTAGGCACAATGTGTAATGAGCTTGCTGATTTGGCACAACATTTAGAGTCTATTGCTAAGCAGTTCAGAGTGTAAGTCTACGGCCCCTAGTAGTGATTACTTGGGCCTTAGCTGCCGCCTTAGCTGCCGCCTTAGCGTTATATTAGCTTAGACTGTTACATGCGTAACAAGCCTCCGCGAGGGGGCTTTTTTGTGGGCAGAGTTTGGTAGTTGTAGTAAATATACGACAGTGACTATCGACAGGCATAAACAGAAAGCGCATAAAAAAATCCCCAGCAAGCTGGGGATTTTTACAAATAAAGTTAAGCCTTAACCTATTCGTCTAAGAAACTGCGTAGCTGCTCAGAACGGCTAGGGTGGCGAAGCTTGCGGAGTGCTTTAGCTTCAATCTGACGAATACGCTCACGGGTAACGTCAAACTGTTTGCCTACTTCTTCAAGCGTGTGGTCGGTATTCATATCGATACCGAAACGCATACGCAGTACTTTTGCTTCACGGGCTGTTAGACCTGCCAAAACTTCTTGTGTTGCGCCTTTTAAGCTACCGCCAGTTGCTGAATCGAGGGGCTGAATAATAGTGCTGTCCTCGATAAAGTCGCCAAGATGTGAATCTTCATCATCGCCGATAGGGGTTTCCATCGAGATTGGCTCTTTAGCAATCTTAAGTACCTTACGAATTTTGTCTTCAGGCATTAGCATGCGCTCGGACAACTCTTCAGGTGTAGGTTCACGACCCATTTCCTGAAGCATTTGACGAGAGATACGGTTTAGCTTGTTAATCGTCTCAATCATGTGCACAGGAATACGAATTGTACGCGCCTGGTCTGCAATCGAGCGAGTAATAGCCTGACGAATCCACCATGTTGCATAAGTCGAGAACTTATAACCACGACGATATTCAAACTTGTCCACCGCCTTCATTAGGCCAATGTTACCCTCTTGAATAAGGTCAAGGAACTGCAGACCGCGGTTGGTGTACTTCTTCGCAATTGAGATTACAAGACGAAGGTTGGCTTCAACCATTTCTTTTTTCGCGCGACGGGCTTTCGCTTCACCAATCGACATACGACGGTTAATGTCTTTAATATCTGCGATAACCAAGCCAGTTTCTTGCTCTACTTGGTTCATCTTACTAATGCAGCGTTCAATCTCTTCTTGGTTAACTGCAAGATCAGTGGCATAAGGCGCACCTGATTTAACAGCTTCACGCAACCATGCAGTAGAGGTTTCATTGCCCGCAAATGCTTTGATAAAGTCTTTCTTAGGCATTTTTGAATTAACAACGCAGAACTTCATAACAAGACGTTCTTGGATACGCACCTTGTCCATCATCGCACGCATGTTCTTAACCATGCGGTCGAACTGCTTAGGAACTAAGCGGAACTCTTTGAAAACGTCGCTTAAAGCGTTGATTTGGGTACGGGAATCGGCGTGAGAGCGGCCTTTCTTCTCGATAACTTCACGAGTTTTGATGTACTGCTCACGAAGCTCTGAGAAGCGCTCGCGCGCTAGCTCTGGGTCTACGCCGCTATCGTCTTCTTCTTCGTCTTCATCTTCATCATCGTCGCCATCTTCGTCATCTAATTCTTCTTCAGATAACTCAGAGCCCACGTGGGTTGCTGTTGGTGCGAGATCTTGATCATCGTTAGGATCAACGAAGCCCGAGATAATATCGCTTAGGCGAATTTCTTCGGCTTCGTAAAGGTCCCACTGATCTAACAGGTAAGTGATCGCTTCTGGGTATTCAGCAACCGAACACTGTACTTGGTTTATACCGTCTTCAATTCGCTTAGCGATTTCAATTTCGCCTTCACGAGTAAGAAGTTCAACAGTACCCATTTCACGCATATACATGCGAACTGGGTCAGTTGTACGGCCAATTTCACTTTCTACGGTAGCCAGTGCTTGCGCCGCCGCTTCCGCGGCATCTTCGTCAGCATTCGCTTCTTGCATGAGAAGTTCATCTGCATCAGGAGCTGATTCAGAAACTTGAATTCCCATGTCGTTAATCATGCGGATTATGTCTTCGATTTGATCAGAATCGACAATATCTTGCGGCAGGTGGTCGTTAACTTCTGCAAAGGTTAAGTAACCTTGCTCTTTACCTTTTGCAATCAGGAGTTTAATCTGAGACTGCTTGCTTTGCGCCATATACCCTACACTTCTCACATTCAATTAGTTTGCAATAGAAAAGACAACATACACCTAGGTATGTTCCCTGATCTGCTGTAGTACTGCATTTGTATCAAGGCCGTTAATGCTCGATGCCACGTTGGTGTAAACCAATACTTTTACGATGCACATCTGCTCGGGTTCGGTTCTGCCCGTTATATTCGGCTATATCTTTGCTACTCGTGTTGCTGCATTTTTGTTCACTCTAAAGGGTGAAGCATGTTTAAACATGTCTGCAGCGAATTAGCCAGTATAGCAGATTAACCGGTGGTTTTACCAGATTGACGGCCGATTTTTTAGCCAGTAATTTCATGTTCGCTCTACACAAAATCGCGAGTAACCTTTATCGCGAGTAACCTTTGCTAGGTAAAAAGGCGAACAGAAAAATACACAGCACATCAGGTTAACCCAGCGGTCATAAAATTCGCATAAGAATTTTTGCTAACTAGGCTAACTCTTCTGTCTTTCCCTCATAAGCAGGTTCAATTCCTGTTTTTCCGCTTGAGTAAGCGGCTGAACCCGCGAGCGTGAAATTAAGGTTTCAATACGGCTATCGAAATGCCCGTCCAGCAAGCGAGCGAAGCTGTCGTTGTATACGCGCTCAGCATCCTCGTCTTTAACTAAGTGCTCTTGTAACAATAATTTCGCGATAGTAGAAGAATGGGGATGGTCGCGGAAATTTTCAACAAGCTGCGCAGTTTTAGCCTTAGGGTTAGCTAAACAATAGCGGTGTACGTCGCGTAGTAAATCCATGCCAGCGGCTTTGCTGCCGGCAAAAATATCAATTTGAACGTCTTCACACATTGATGCCAGTTCAGGCTTATCAAGTAACAAGCGAATTAGCATACGCAGTGGAGAAAGCTTGGGTTTGTTAACTTGATTACGACTAGGTGAATAGGCTTGCTTCGACCCCTGGTTGGCTTTTGTTATGTCCTGCTGAAGCTTAAAACGGTCAAACTCGCCGGTGTGCTTTGCAAGTTCTTCT
>JACLAD010004315.1_pt1 | contig 21114 bp, 20 predicted proteins | sample 8027901 | NCBI WGS metagenome assembly JACLAD01 (sample SAMN15725071, study PRJNA655200) | protist metagenome | isolation source: fluorescence activated cell sorting (FACS) single amplified genomes of... | place: Spain: Blaines Bay Microbial Observatory, Mediterranean Sea | collected 2016-07-05 | reverse complement strand
CTATATGTATTGTTTAGCGTCTTATTATTTCATTGTCTTTTTTGCATTTTATACTATTGCTACTATTTTTGATCATTTTTTCCCATGCTGTTGTCGTAGTGAAGTGTGCTGTGATTTCGACATGGGACGAAAGAGATTAAAAGAAGAAAGAGAAGTTTATCAATACGTGGATAGTGATGGCAATGTATTGCACCAAGAAGAAGTATATGAAAACAAAAAGAAGCAAAGTAAAAACAAGAATGGAGAGAACGATGTCACTCTCTTTGTGGCGAATGAGAGAGATATGTCTGTAGCGAGTGCAATGGACGCTCGATTGGGTATAAGTGTCAGAAAGAGTGACGATGATGACAGTGATGATGATAAAGATAAAAAAAAGTCCAAGAAAAGCAGAGGTAAGAAACGACGAGACAAAGAGAAGAAGAGAAAACATGATAAGAAGCGTCGACATCGACGTAAGAAGGAGCAGGAGCAATGGGCTCCCTTCTGTTATATTCCAATATTCAGTTGGGCATAGAAGAGATGATATGGGGTGACAGTAGTGGTGGTGAACAAGAGACATCAATAGTTGATTGGCAGGAATTCTAAACTTGTATGATCTTGTGCTCGACGAGTAGTAGAGAGGATGATATGGTGATGCTTATAGGAAAGACCAAAAGAAACATGTTGTTGCAAAAAATTTTTGGGACTATTTATTGCAGACAGAATGTAGTATAATGCAGATCAGAGACTAGACCAACTTTATAGGAGAATAATAAATATATGTGTGTATACTTATGGAATATTTGAAACAATGATTCATATACACTTACAATCAATCATACATCCATATTTATAAAAGAAACAAGAAAGATCAATCTGGTCATGACTTCATCACACATCTCATTCACAATTCGGTATTCCCGTCTTTGTCTTTGTCTATTGTTTCAGCATCAATATTTTCTAAACTCTTAATTTCTGCTTCTAGTGCTCGTTCTTTTGCCTCTAATTCTAAGACAGCATTCGGATTAGCACTTCCATACTGCTTCACATATTCGATTTGCCCTGATGCCGATCTTCCACCAGCAATTAAACGAACTAGATCACCATGACGACCAGAACCAATCAAATCATGGAACCATACAATGAACTATAGTATTTGAAGTGTATGAATCGAAATAGTAAGAAGCAGAGAGGTTGTGTTAGTATACTCATCAGCATTATTATTATTATTATTATCATCATTATAGGGGCAATTGTACGAGGGTAATAATAGCATGTCGGCACACGCACCTTTTCTACAAATGCCTTTGCTTTCAATTGCATGTCACGGGTGATGGTGCTCGACCCCATCAGTCTTTCCGTCGCAGCATCCCAAGATAAAACATACCGTAGTTCAGGTGTCAATGGTGAGGGATCATGATGCAAGGCCCAATACAAATTCGCACTGAACTCTTCAGCATTTCGATACGTCAAACAGTTTGGAAACTGTTCGAAAAATTGATTACTATCAAGTATAGTGATGGCACGCATGTGTAATAGATGTTAGTGTTGCATATGAAGTATTACGCGGTGTCTTTCGGGGTCGGGGATAGATACTTACCTGGGATGCTTGGGACACACTACCCATTTGCCCATAGCCAATGCTTCTACAATAGTTGTACACAAGACTTCTGATAGACTGGGATTGACAAATACCTTATATTCTGTCATGAGTGCATGGTCTTTGGCTCCCAAAAAGGATACGGGCAGATCACTACTTTTCGCTGTTTTGAGACGATGTACGTTAGATAGATAAGTGTGTTTGAGGCAGAGGAGGTATTTATGCGTATGAGTATCATTATCAAAACAATGTCAAGCAAAAGAGTCGCAAAAAATAATAATAATAAAAGAGCTGAGAAGTATACCCCTTACCTTCCTTCATAATCTCTTGAGCATGGGGTCCATTACCATAAACATCTAGATGAAAAGTGCGACCAGTACGCTGCCTTAGGTACTTCATCAAACTAAACATCTCTCCAAATCCTTTTGGCCATGCCAATTTACCGACGAAATAAGCACCCTTTGTGAAACCACGTACTAGAGCACTATCTCCTATCTCCAAATATTTATTACGAACTCCATGGACATTCGTAATGACTTCTTTCTCTGGGGCAAATTCTTGTAAGGCACCTAATAGTGTGGTAAATAAACAAAATGACGATGAAAAGAAGGAATATATGTGAGTCATTGTGATACGTAGGTAACGAATGAGAAACGAAGAGGAAGAAGGAGGGAATGGGAACAGACCTGATAGTTTGATGATTTTATGACAATAAGCTCTCCCCATCCCTGCATTGACGTTTTTTAATAAAGGTTCTTTATACATTCCGCCTTGGTATGACCTCGTATAGACGAGATAGTTGGTATGAATAATGCCAACCACGTGTTTGAATTTTTCCATCCATGCCTATACAGCGATATGAAATAGGATCGAGATGATAGTGATGATAGTGATGATGACAAGAAGAGGTGAGTACAAGTATTTCTTCGCCAAATCACAACGGAAAAGGAGGTAAATGAAAGGAAGAAAGAGTATACTTACATTGCCGGTGAAAGGGGCTCGATACCAATTCAAATGTTCAGGTTCTTCTAATAGACATACGTCTGCTTGTTCATCTGGAATAAGAGCAGTAATATCACCCATTGGAAAGATAGAATGGTATTCATCATGATAAGTAGCTGCATAGAACACAATGTCAAGCTTCTCAGCTGCACTGGGCATTTTGGCGTTTTCTACAAGCCATTTCTTGACATATGCTTTTTGTTCTTCAGGAGTATTGAAGCGGATATCGTTTGGATAGGTGAGTTCTTGCTGCTCTGCTTGCAGCCAGGGAACCATCAAAGTTATTTTGCCTGGTGCTCGATCTTTGGCTAAGTATGCAGCTCGTAGAAGAGGGTTGATAGATGTGCCTGTCATCCAAGGTAAACAAGCAGTGGTAATGATCCAAATGCGTCGATCTGGGTTACGCAAATTGCTCTCAGGCACAATTTCGTTGCCATCCTCTCCGCCTAGTTTCGGAGAGGAGGAAGTCCAGAGGTCTTTCAAACTGGGAAAGGGCTCATTAATGCCACTTTGGACCATTGACGCACTAATGGCCAGAAAGAGCAGTAGTAATCGATGCATTGTCATCTGAATTTCAACTCAGCGTTTCAATATTCCCTCTTTATTGATAGTAAAGCCAATTAAATGTCAGAAAGTCAAAACGCAGCCAGTTCGTTCAGCTTACGTCGCAAGAGTAACATTGACACTTTTTAACCGGGTCGATCTCAGATTTGCTCAAAATTGTGGCGACATTATCCCGGTTAGAAACGCAGTATTGCTCCTCTGCAGGGAACAAAGGTGCCTCATACTGTCAAATTGGTACTAATTAGTCATCAATATATTGAATTGGTTCAGGAGATAGGGTTGACCGCTTTCATCGGAAATCATATTTCATATAGAAATGGCGGCAGTTCCACCTTCATTTCCGCCTCCTCGTCGCGGCACACGCAATCCCAAGGTTGAAAAACCATTCACAGGCATGAATGAAATGCTGGAATCTGATTCGAGTGACGAGGAGAGTGCAATAGACACTGCTGAGACACAGTCTGTAATCACTAGTGCAAGTAATGACGAGGCGAATGATAACAACCCTCCTACTGGATCAATGGAGCGTCTGCGATTAGAGAACGAAGAACTGAAACGCCAATTATTGAATAGAGAGAATGTTATTCTACAGATGAAAGGGACCAAAGTAGCCAGCATGCCTTCGTCGACTACAGCTTATGGAACTGATCAGAGTACAATGGGTGATGGATTGCCTGTACCTTTGAAAAATGGCGCATTGCCTCGACCGAAGGATCTTAGTGTGATTACCACACACGCCAGTAATAAGAGTCATCAGACTAATAGTAGTGATGATAAGGCTAGTAGTAATATGGTAGAGATGATCCCTGTATCGAAAATCTTCAATGACAAGAAGACGGTCTGGAGACTTCCATACAATGGCAAGAAACCTGCAGAGCGACGCATCTTAGGCATTTCACTCCATACTCCATCATCAGGACAAGAAGAGCCACGACTGGGTGGAGAACGCGTGAGTTATGTTAATTTCGTTGACTTACGTGATATTGATTACAATGCCATTCGTATACGCAAAGAAAGTTTGACCACTTTACACATGTCTTCTTTACAGCAAATCAAGTATCCTTTGGCATTGACATGGTACGACCCGGAAGTAGGTTCAGAGAGTATGCGAGAATTACCGTTGAGTTCAACTGCGAGGTTAGTATATTATTTCCTTCTGCTTCTCCTTCTCCTTCTGCTTCTGCTTCTATCGTTGTATGTATACAAGAACTGTACTAATTCCATCTTATTTCTACATCTATACGCTAACCCTAACCCTAACCCTAACCCTAATGGTAGATTATTGCATGGACACCAGACTCAAGCATTCATGAAAATCCAGTCCCGCAAAGGAGCTTTGCCCCGGAGTGAGTTGTGTTTCAGTGTCGTCACTGCAACACGCACCTTAGATATAGCCGTCGAGTCTAAAAGGGAAGTACAAAGTTGGACAGACAGTATTACTCTTTTGTTGAAGATCTTACATCCCAAGAGTACATTGTATCAAGTGCCGTCGAGTCCCAAGAGCTCTCCACACCCGTCTCCGGAGAGACACATCTCCTTCTCTAAAGATAGTAACAATGATGATGGCAGTAATACTGGATCCCCTACGAACACGGACCCACCCGTGTATGTCTCTCCCCAGAGACTTCCTCCCTCCCCCTCCAGTCATCCTAGAGGTCTACAATTATATGTAGATACAGGACCATCTTTCCCATACCAGCACCCCCAGGGTGCCATGGGAAGTCCCATGGGGGGTATTCATTCTTTACCCAGTAGTCCTAGTCATGCTTTAATTGGTACTCAACGTCCCATGGGAAATGGATCGGGGTTCCCACCATACCCTACCAATCTGCCCATGGCACCTTCTAGTCCTCATGGCCCAATCATGAACCCTAACCCCATGATCAACGGACATGTATATGATAATCGAGCTAGTTTCGTACCCTCTCCAATCTTTGATCAGCAGTCCACAAGTTCATCCAATGCCTCTGATTATCAAGGCCAGAGCAATCATGTTAATCACATTAGCAATGTTGGTGACAGAATCAATCATCAGCAACAACAGATTGAAAGGGTGTTGAATATTAGCACCAATATGAGAAGTGGACGGAATTCCAAATGGAAAGAAAATTTATTTAATGCAGCACATAGGTACGAACCATCTTGCTCTTTCATTGTTTTATTGACTACGGTCTACTTCTGACTACGATGACGGTGTTGTGTTTACACTAACAGAGCCATCCTCTCTATCCTTCTCTGATCTTTTTCTTTTTCCGTATATTGTTCTGTATATCGGAATTATTCACATACTGTATTTCAGTGGTGATGTCAATCTCTTGTCAGCAGTGTTAGAAGGAGGTGCACCAGTAGATACAGCTTTTACGGCCAAAGAATCGATGTCCAAAGCAGCTAGAAAAAACCTTACACATGCCAGTGGTGGTGATACCGCTTTGATCATAAGTGCACGACGAGGTCACGTGAATAGTGTACGTCTGTGTTTGCAATATGGAGCAAAGAATGATCCATACACCGAAGGTAAAATCAGTACTCTTGTGTTGAGCTGTATCTATGCCTTGTGATGATGATGATGAGTATACTAACCTCTCCTTCACCTCTGCTTCCTGCTCTTTCTATTCATATACTCCTCACTTTTCATCTCCTGCTCCTTCCTTCATTATGCTTACTATACATTATTATTCATTTTCGATAGGTATCACTGCTTTGCATGCGGCTGTGCAAAACGACCAATATGAAGTCTGTGAGATATTACTGCAAACTGCCACTAAGGCTTCTAGATCTGCAGGCACTGTTATCTGTAACTTGGTGGACCATAATCAGGATAGTCCTACCCATATTGCCTGTAGAGAAGGAAAACATGAGCTATTGGAATTATTACTACATCATGGTGGGGATACCACATTGAGAGATGGCAAAGGGTATACAGTGCTTCATTTGGCTTGTATTGGAGGTATGTAATTGTGCTCTACATTTCATAAGTATTACTCTCTTACTATAATGATGATAATAAGAATGATGATGATGGTGGTGGTGATGATGAGTATACTAACCTCTTCTTCACCTCCGCTTCCTGCTCTTTCTATTCATATACTCCTCACTTTCCATCTCCTGCTCCTTCCTTCATTATGCTTACTATACATTATTATTGTTATTATCATCAATCTCGTAGGCCATTTGGAATGCATTGAAATCATTTTAGACCAAGACGACTCCATCATTGATGCTTATGACCACAGTGGAAAAACTGCATTACATATATGTACAATCCGAAACCATATTGATAGTGTTCGTTTATTGTTACAATATGCAGCAAACCCTTTATTGAAGACGCGTGGGGAGGGTGTAAGTGCTTTAAGTGCTCTAGAAATCACTACTAAGAAAGGATATACCAATATTGGAGTGTTGTTATTAGAGTATGAGACATCCGTATTGACTACATATAGTGAAGAGATAGAGTCGAATAGAGTCGATAAAGCGCGTAAAAAAGCGCGTGAAAAAGGAATGATAGAAGATAGTGGTAGCGAAGATGAAGTAGAAGGTACCAGTATGATCGAAAATGGAAATAATGATCAAGATGGTCAAAGCAAAGACAAACAGACTTCTAGGAGTGTCGCATCGGATAGAGACGGGTTGTTGAGGAAGCAGGGTGATGATCGAGTGTATACCGGCTACTTCAACAATAATAGTAAAAATGGTAATGAAGAAGAAGAAGGAGGAGAAGAAGAAGAAGAAGAAGAAGAAGAAGAAGATGATGATGAAGAAGATGATGATGATGAATGGGAGACGACCAGCGAAGTTGATGAAGACGAGGACCAAAGTGAACAGCATCATTCTCCGAATACTGCAATTGTAGATGAAGAATATTATGGCGAGGGGAATCACGCCCAGGTCGATGAGTCCTATTTGATCGAATATGCGTTGCAAAATGAAGCCATTGAGGCCTTTGTGTTACACGACCAATATTGGTTGGTCTACTTGGATACCAGTACGAGTGCTAACATTGACAATGAAGTGTATGATGACAATACTCATATGAATGGTATACCGTACTACGTCGACCCTGCGGGGCACTCCCAGTGGGAAGATCCTCGTGAAGTAGCGAAAGAGATGGAAATGGTGGATATGGTACAGAATCATCCTGATGTCTATTATGATGGATTGAAAAGCGACTTCATAGAAGCAGATGATAACCCCAGTAGTAGTTATGAAAATGGTGACGAACAGATAGCTGATTATAAATCAAACGAGCAAGTTGGTGCCATCACTACTACCACCATTAACACTGCTACTGCTAGTATTATGAATAAGGCTGGAAGGGGTATGAAGACGATGACAATTGGCCCTGATCTCACACTGGAGCTGGAAACCTTAGCCAAGGATCTGAAGGGTGATAGTAATGATGATGATGTTGATAATAATGGTGAGGAAGCTATACTCACTCTAGAGCAGCTGGTCATAGAAGGTGAAAGAGAGGGAGAGGTTGCAGCGGCACTACAGGACCTTGCCTTCGAAGGATCTGAAGATGATGATAATGATGACGCTGCAAACATGCATGCTAGTATGAATTCTCGCACGGAACCTTTCGACCCCAAATGGGTTGGTACCCATACCCTGCCCTCAGTCATACCACTGTCACATAGTGTTCGAATATCTTCATCATCCTCTTCAGAATCGAGTCCATCTAGTTCAAGTAGTTATAAATATATTCCTTTTTCACAACGTTTATCCTTGCAGCTGTGTGCCTCTGAAGATGTAGATGCATATTGGGTAGCAATAGAAGAATCTCGAGCTCATTTAGAGGCTACATTACCTACAACAGCTGTTCCATCTTCTTTACAAGAAGCACACAACTTGATGAAGCAGAAAGTGGAGGATATGGCGGCTAAGAAAGCTTTTCATTATTTCATTTGGGCAGAAAAGGTGGTGAAGGGAGATGATAATCGTGATACAAACACTTTAGTATCACTATTTGAGAAGAAGAGTGGCGACTTCGGGTCGGGAAATGACAGTCATAGTAAACCTAAAGATGTTGGTAATACTTCAAAGGGCATTTTAGTAGGTCATATTACTTTATTTAATCGAGTAGCTCCTTCTGTATTAGAGATAGGATATTGGAGTCATTTCAATTATATACGACAAGGCATTATGACTGCTGCAACACATTATCTGAGTCAATCTGCATTCAATTCCATATCAACATTACAATGCATACATATAGACCATGATTTGTTAGTTGAACCTACTAGTGGTGGTATTCCTCGAAGATTAGGTTGGCAACGATTGAAAGAAATACAATACGATGCTCGACCTAGCAAAGGTGACACTAGTGGTATATTGGTGATATGGGAAATAACACGGAAAGATATGGAAAACTATATAGCAAATGAGAAGCAGCAGGGAGTGAATGCCATGGGAAGTGGTACGCCTGAGAAGGGTGTCGGCATCAAACAAGGCACTAAAGCCAATGATTGGGTCAAATCTGCTTTCAAGAAGAAAAAGATTCTCAATAAAGGCTACACTAAGACGGTCCCACGTGCCGCTATTGATGTTGATGAAGTTGATGATGCTGATGATGCTGATGATGATGGTGGTGAGGATGCTTTGTCTATTGAGTCAGAAGAAGAGAAGAAGAAGGAGAGGAAAGCGAAGAAGTATAAGGGCAAGAAAACAAAGAAAAAACAGAATACCAATGGTGATGTAGATGCAATGGCATTGGCGTTATCTGGTGGGGGTGGGTTGTGATGACTGCTCTTACTGGGATCATGGGATTATTTCAGGCATAGCATATTCACCCGACAGAATTAGAGTTGCTAGTATGAGTTCCTGTGCGTTTAGAATGTTATTATAATGGAGTATTTGTGACTATTGTGGTTTAAATGTAAATGAAGATTATATCAAGAGACTTGAAGAGCATGATGTTGCAGGTATTCTTAGTGATCTAGTGAGACAGGGGAGACATACACAGGCTTGGATTCATCCTCGGTATAGAAGATAGATTCATTGTAATACCAAGTGAAAAATGTGCTGATACATAAGTATAGACATTCGAACGATGACAGTGATCACTGATCAAGAAAAATGAGGTACCCACGGAATGACGCAGTTGATTTGTCTCGTACGAATTTGCCGCTGTTTGTCGGAGCAGGTGGCATAGCCATTGCCGCATAGTGATCCTTTTTTTTTCGTATATCTTACCTGCACAACAAAATCGCAATCTGTAGAGCACTCGTCGTTCTCTCTCTTTTTTCTTTTTTGTAATGGCTGGTAGCCGACCCAGTCAAGGCACTTTAAAAGTAACAGCGCCCGGGTCGGCCCGTCCATTTTTGGTGGTCTCGAGCCAACTAACTAGTTTTCGTGAATTATATCCATCGTTTAGCTAAATAATGTCTGAAACTAAGATCAAGAAGAGCAAAGGTGCCAAGCCTGATGACTTTGAGATGTCAGTCGCTCAAGAGCTGTTTAACTTGGAGGTTGCTACTGACTTAAAAGATGATCTTCATGGTCTTCATATCAGCGCTGCTAAAGAGCTTGAGTTAGAGGGAGGTAGAAAAGCTATCATTATATTTGTGCCATTCAAGCAGTTGAAGGACTATCACAAGATCCAATCTCGTTTGGTCAGAGAGTTAGAGAAGAAATACAGGTAAGTTTATGTCATCATGATCAATATATTGTTTTTTTTTGGAGTGTGATGCTTTCCATTAGAGTTTAGACTAATTATTACTCTATATTTTCTTTAATTTACTCTGTCACTTCTCTATTCTATTATCATAGTGGACGTCACGTCGTTCTAATCGCACAACGTACCATCTTACCTAAAAATGTAAATAGAGGAGCTGTACAAAAATCCGTACGTTCTCGTACACGTACTCTTACAAGTGTTCAAGAATCCATCTTGGAAGACATTGTATACCCTACTGAAATCATCGGTAAGCGTACTAGATATAAATTAGATGGATCCAAGACTTTAAAGGTATACTTGGATGCTAAAGATATGGTCAATGTTGAACCAAAATTAGAAACATTTGCTGAAGTATATACTTCTTTGACCAACAAAGATGTTGTATTCGAGTTCCCTGTAGCCAACCCTTAAGTCACTTCTTATCCATCACCTATTATAGTAGGTAATATGAAGTATGAAACAATATAGGTTGATCGTGATGTAATTATTATAGTTATAGTAAGAAAAGACACATTTATTCATTACCATCTTATCTCCACTCCACTCACTGTTAAAAACATTTATATTATATGAGTATTATTTCTGATAGAAAACGAACACTTTTAATATCATACACACAATCTCGATTATTACAGCAACTTTCCTATACATTAATATCCATTACAACACTTCATGCCATAAAATTGTCTTCTATGCTAAATGCGGCATATATGCTTCTGCTTGCTTCAACAATACTGCTTCATCTTCTTTAGACATTTCTAACTCTTCTTTCAGCTTCTGTATTCGCTCTCTATGATTAAGTATTGCCTGCCGATATTGAATATTTCTTAATTTGGATGTAGCCGTTTCCCAAGAATATTTCTCAGCATAAGCTCTTGCTGTAAGCCCCATATTTTCCCGTTTATTCGGATCTGCTATCAATTCTTTGATCCTATTACTAAAACTTTCCATATTGTCATCATTGGAAGTTAAATAACCATTACTACCATCTTCAATCAAATCACAAACACCACCCGCTGCCACTCCAATTGGAGGTACACCGCTTGCCATTGCTTCCAAAACAACAAAACCCAATGTCTCGCTTGCAGAAGGCATAGCAAATATATCCGCACTTGCAAAGGCTTGGCTTAATTCATCACCCACCAGTTGACCTGTGAAAGTTACTGGATAGTCCTTATACTGCTCTTTGAGACGATTTACATAAGGATCAGGACCGGTACCAACCAAACACAAACATAAACCTGGATTTTCATCGAGTACACGCTGCAATCTATGAATTGATTTCTCTTCACCTAAACGACCCACATAGACCATAAGTGGTGCATCTGGATTATTATCACTCATGTGTTTTCTCATCTTCATATTTTTAAATTTAGGATGAAATCTTTCTACATTAATGCCTTTTTTCCATACATCTAATCTTTCGATACCTATTTTATCCATCTCTGTCTGTAATTGAGGTGACGTACATAATGTCAAATCGGCATATGCATGACCTGTCCTTAACAGAAAACGTGCAAATGCTTCACCTGCTTGTACAGAAACAAATGAAGGCAAATAAGAACGGGAATATACAACCAGATCTGTATGGTAAGACATCAAGATTGGAACTGTCATCAGGAAGTAAAATAAGGAAGGAAGCAAGGAGTGGTTAGTCTATGTTCATATATCATCACCAGTCAGTCACGGTAGTGTTAATTCAATCATTTCTTACTTTTGAATACATTTGCCCATAACAAAGTAGGCCATGCAACACTCGATGGACTACTGACATGGATGATGTCCGGTTTGAAATCACGTAAAATCTTTGGTATTCTCAAGCTCAAATCATAAGTTAATGTTACTAATGGATATGTAGGTATTTCATAACCTCTATTTGTTTCAATAGGATATCCTAAAAAATCTGTAGCAGGATCATTAGTATTTTTATCACATGTTAAGATGTATACATCATCACCAGCTTGTTTAAGAAATTTGAGCATTTCTTCATATCTGTTTTTATATCCAGAAACATATCCAAAGGGAGTGGGTTCCACCATGAGTGCTATTTTCAAGGGTGGCTCCGTTGTAAGAGGTGGAATCACTTCCATATCTCCGTCTGCCATGTTTAAGTGGGCATTAGATATGGATTTTACGGACCGGAACGATGAGAGAAGACCTTGCAATGGCTTCGATACTCTACCTTTCAAGAGGAATGCCTCCATTCGCGTGAGTGAGCATAGCACGATGATAAGGGCCCAGAACTTCATATTTACGAAATGCTGAGATCTCTAGTATAATTTTAGGAGTCAGCAAGGTCTCCAATAGCCCTAACTTCAGTCCTTATCAACAACAATGAATTTTTGGAGGGACCAATCCGTGGTCGATGCACGAATCAAATCAAATAAATACGCTCCTCAAAAATGGATATTGTCGACGAAAGTAGTTTGAAGGAGTCAGGTGGCCTCACAAGTAAAGCTGGGAGTCGCAACACCGAAGACCATTTACCGTGGGTGGAGAAGTATCGTCCCAAAGAGCTTGGTGATCTTGTGGCTCATGAAGCCATTGTCTCGATTCTTGATAAATTAATCGAATCCAACAAGCTTCCGCACTTGTTATTTCATGGTCCTCCTGGCACTGGTAAAACCAGTACCATCAAAGCTGCGGCGAAGAAGATGTATGGTCCTAAATATGCGAGTATGATTTTAGAATTAAATGCATCCGATGCACGTGGAATTGATGTTGTAAGAGATCAAATTAAAGAATTCGCGGGTACTCGTAAATTGTTCTCTACTGGTGTGAAATTGGTTGTATTAGATGAAGCTGATAATATGACGAATGACGCTCAAGCAGCATTAAGAAGAATTATTGAGAAATATACAGAAAATACACGATTCTGTATGATTTGCAATTATGTGAATAAAATCACACCAGCATTACAATCAAGATGTACCAAGTTCCGTTTTGCTCCTTTGAAACCTGAGCAAATTATTGATCGATTGAATTCCATTGTAACACAAGAACAAGTGAATATAAGTCCCGATGGCATTGAATCCTTATTAGAATTGAGTGGCGGTGATATGAGAAGAGTTTTGAACTTATTACAATCAGCGACAATGTCTTATAATCGCAGTAATCAACAAATCACTGCCAATGAAGTATATTTGACAGCAGGTGCAGCAACACCACAAGTTATTGACAAGTTATATCTTGGGTTAATGACCAATGATTTCACTACAGCACATAGTATGCTATTAGAAGGATTAACTCAATATGGATATGCACTAGTAGATATTGTACAATCACTATCATGGAAAGTATTGGAAACTTCATTTCCAGATGAAGCAACATCTATATTAATTTCAAAGTTAAGTGATATTGAATATCGATTATCCAAAGGCTGTAGGGATAGCATACAAGTTGGTGCTGTAGTAGGAGCATTTATCATTGTGAGACATAAATTGATTCATCCAGATGAGAAGGAGGATGGTATGAATGTAGAAGAAGTCAAACCACCTGCAGCGCCATAGAGTCCTGAGAGCAATCATACATTCTAGCTATAGGATCACCATCATCACCATCATCACCATCATCGCCATCATCGCCATCATCATCATGAATCAAACGTCATCGTTTTTTTCCTTTTTGCATCTCTATTTGGGTACATTATATGATATTGTAATATTTCAACCTCCATTCTATACTGTAAATCTATATATATATAAAGTAACTAATTTTTTTAGCTTTAATTACAGTCGTTACCATGAATAGGTTGATAATTAAATTATACAATATTTGAAATAGTAGTTATATGTTCCTTTCATCTAGTAAAGGATGTATATATATACAATATTCCATCGCTATTGCAACCATTAATACAATCAACAATTGAAGTTTTATAATTTCTAGCGATGTTCCTGAATTATATCTAACAACAGGCTTTACCTCCAGCACTACCACTGCCGCCTGCACCGTCGCTACTGGCCCCCCTCAATTTCTTGGCGCTTTGTGTCTTTGGGTTGCTACCAGCAAATGCATCTGGATCTGATTTCAATTTATTTACAATGCTTTCAGCCATATGTGCGAATGCTTCATTAACACATATATCTTCTTTTGCACTTGTTTCGAAAAAGGCCATTCCGTTATCATCAGCAAATTTCTTACCACGTGCATAATCTACGGTACGAGTAGGCATATCACATTTATTACCAATTAAAACACGTACAACTTGTTTTTCAGCATTTTCATCGATTTGTTTCATCCAATTTTGTACACTTGTAAAACTAGTTTCATCAGTCACATCATAAACCAAAAAGATGCCCATAGCACCTCGATAATAGGCAGAAGTGATGGTACGGAAACGTTCTTGACCAGCTGTATCCCATATTTGGAGCTTCAGTTTATGACCTGCTTGAGTGATGTTTTTGATTTTGAAGTCAATACCAATTGTCGTGATATAAGAACTCGTAAAATTACCATCGCTATAACGCAACAACAGACAAGACTTGCCCACAGATGAATCACCAATCAATAACAGCTTCAACAAGTAATCGTGCTTAGCATTCTTGCGACCTTTGGACATCTTTAATAATTTATCAAGAGGGACAGATCACAACAAATCCAATTTAATATTATATCAATACGATAACAAAGTCGCGTGGGTGTGTCTGAAGGGAAATTCAGACAATAAGAAACTGTAGCAGGGGAGGTATCCGCCGATCTGATGAAAGGTTACTTGCGGGAGTGATATTTAGCAGGTCGAGCGCTTCCCCCCTCTGCCTTCAAAAAAAAAAAAAAAATCAAACAGAAACCTTCTTGTTTCGTCCCACGAAGTATTCACCAAATATTGTTAAATGCACAGCAAGGTGTATTTAGAGACCATATTTGGATGTGCTCTAAGCGTAAATACATCCTTAGTTACAAGGAGATGCCTCTGATGCGTCCTGTGGAGCTTGGTCCTAGCACTTGTCCTTTTGGTGTGAATATCCTTGCGACTACACGCGTATGGATGCTGGAGGAGATGTGGGTTTTCCAATTGGATGACGAGAGATATCGTTTGGATAAAGGTGTTACCTTCAATGGCACCTCAGTCCCTGCGTTGATTCAATGTTGGCGCAGCCCTACAGGTACTAGCTTCTTGGCAGGTTTGATTCATGATTGGCTTTACTATTATGCATCTCTGAATCGTATAGAAGGAGATGATGTATATAAAATAGTTAAAATTCCTTTTAATAAATGGGAAAGTGACCAAGTCTTTCGTATGAATGCCTCGAATGGACTTTGGTTAGGTCTTTTCTTTTGCGGGTATCCTGCTTGGCGTCTGAGTAGAGAAGAAGAAAGAAAGAGACAAAAAGAAGAAATGCTTCAACTGGATAACAATGTGAAAGACCAAGCACTCGAGAAGAAAACCGTGAGTGCCACACAAAGCCATCAGATGGTAGGTGTGGAAGGCTGATAAGAAGAGGCAACTAGAAGGAGGGACAAAGAAGATTTAGTATTTCAAAAGGACTGTTATAGTAGTAGTAAATCCAAACTCACTTACAGCAATTTACAGTACGAAGTATAATAATGAAACGGCTTGCTGCCTCTCTTGCCAGTCCTGTGTAAGTATGATAATCAATTTTTGCATTGGTCTACTTCTCAATCTCCAGCATGATAGGTACATGGTCACTAGCACCATAGACGGCAGTTCTCATAGATGTATCATCAATTTTATCTCTCAACGATTGAGATGCTAAGAAATAATCCAGCCTCCATCCTGTACCCTTACCGTAACCATCAAAGCGCATACCATAATAACTGTAAGTTGCACTGTCCGGATATAGTCTCCGAAAGGTATCATCATACCCAGCAGCTATATAATTACTCATCCCATGACGTTCTTCATCACAAAATCCTGCAGATTTGTTCTTATTTGTTTTAGGATTTTTCAAATCTATTTCTTCATGAGCTACATTCAAATCTCCACTGAGAATTACGGGTTTACCTTTAGCTTCTAAAAATTGCAAATGGGCTAACATCTTAGGGTCCCACTCTAGTTCTCTATATTTCAATCGTTCTAGCTTTGATCCACTATTTGGAACATAACTATTTACCAAATAGAATGATGGCATTTCTATTGATATGGTTCTTCCTTCTTCATTTCCCCATCCATCTTCTCCTAAACCATACAATACACTCAATGGTTCGCTATGTCCATCCTTCACAAAGATACCGACACCAGAATATCCATTTTTTACAGTACTAAAAGTCCAATATCGATGGACATATCCCAATTCTTTCATAATCTCATCAAATGGTTCTTTTTTAGACTCTTGTAACTTGTGTTCATTAATACATAAGATGTCGGGCGATTCACAACTGACATAGTCTTTGAATCCTTTGTTTACACAAGCGTTTAGACCTGCAACATTCCATGAGATAATCTTTAGATTTCCTGCTTTCGCTTGTGGATAAGCCGATGTGTCCCACGTCTTAGGGAAGTAGTCCAGCTGGCTCTTCTTCTCCTTCTTGGGCTTGTCAGTAACAGACTTCTTCTGCATCTTCTTAGCAGGGGACTCTTCCGTCTCTGAATCGGAAGCCTTCTGCTTTTTGCTTGCACTCATGAAGAACGAAGATTGGACACGTGGGATTGAATTATGAGTGAGATATCGACTCGGTTGAAGGGTTCGAAAGGTTTGAACACCAAAGGTACCCCAATACAATAGATAAGGTACGATTCGCATTTGGGCCGAAAGGTTGGCCGCCGACCCCAGTGAAAAGTCACTCACATCTAAAAGTTGCAAGCGATCGGAGCTGTGCCCTCTCAAATCATCTCTGTCTGACAATTTATGTATCCTCAAACATCATATTTTTGTTTATCTACCGATTTAATGCAAAACAAAGAGCTATAATGATCAATTCCATGATGTCTGGGCTTCCAGATCCCGATGAGGCTTTGACCTATGAAGAGGTGGTCAAGTTCCTCAATTTTCGAGGCACGGGAAGTAATCGCGATGTTAGCTATCCTCCACGTACCCCTCAAGAGAATTTGATCTTCAGTATGTTGAAAATGAAGATCGAAAACAACTTTGAAGGAGGTTATCTGAATCCTAATCTTCAATACTTTTATGAGGCTCTCGATACTCCAAAGGCATCAGGGATTGGGGACAAGGTCCCGACAGAAATAAAGTCGAAGATGAAGAGTATCTTGGCTGATTTAAAAGAGAAGGGTATAAAGAATCCCGAAGGTGTCTCTGGGAATACGGTTTTCCAATCTCCTCATGCATTCAAAGAGTCTCCACAAAAATGCAATTCATGTGGTAAAAGCGAGAACCTATTAAGATGTACTCGTTGTGAAGAAGCATACTATTGTGGACGAGAATGCCAGAAACAGGACTGGAGAGATCACAAACATAGTTGTGTATCGAAGAAACCAACTTTCTAATCTTTGTGCTTTGTGTGTCCATTGATATATATATATATATATATATATATATTCAGTATCTCATATTCCCTTCTTTGCATTCATACACCAAAAAGGGATGATGATAGTGTACTGTATTCATCTGACCATGTTTCTTCACGGTCCATAGAATTGAGATATTTAGAGTGAGACGGATCGTGTATTATATGGCTATTGTAACCATAAAGACCTTTCTTCGTTTACTAGTATACTTATTCTATAATACATCAATGGGCTCTATGTCATGTCTTTGTCTATGTATATATATATACTAACATTGATGTGTGCTTTTATATTCTTTCTCTCTCTGATTCAAGTGAAATCTCCATCAACAAACTATCAAACACCAACTAATTTGATAATTTGAAACTATTCTAGATTAATAGACCACAATTCCTGAATGCTTCAAAGAATTCATTCACATCAACGGTACCACTGTGATCAAAATCCATAATATTTAAAATATAATCCAAATCAGTTAATTGGTCTTCAACACCAGCAGATGCATTCAAACTTTCACATCCTGTCTTGAATTCGATTGGAGTGATTTCTCCATCACTATCTGTATCGAAAAATTCGAATAATGCCGCCAATACACGTTTTTTATTACCATAAATGGCATCAATAACATGCGCTGCTGCACCAGATTCATCTTCTTTAAGTCCTTTGGATTCGTGTTTAGCTGCCAAAGAGTCAATAAATGCCATATAATTAATAGTGTTCTCGCTAGGAATCGCATCAGCAGGCACAATAGATGCTAATAGAGCTAACCATCGAATTTCTAAACCTGTTACTTCCGTCATGATTTCACTCCATTCTATATTGCTTACGTTGCCAGTGTTACGACTATCTTTTTCTTTAAAAGAAGCAAATAGTTTTCTTCTCTTCTTCAACAATAAGTCATGTGCAGTATTTGTAGTGGATTGAAGGACACCTCTATCATCAGCTGTATGCGATGATGAAGATGTTTTATAGCGATGTACAACAAAGTGCATAGTTGATGAGATTTCATTGGCATAAGGCGGTACAGGATCTTCTTCTTTGATCGCTTTCAACGTCATATAAGCGGCTTCATTCTCACCACCACTATAATTAGATGCGCTAAATAATGTACATAATAAAGGAGTGTTTCTATCCAACGGAATGGACATCAAATACCATGGATCCAATAAACCCGTATCCGTACTAGAACGGCCATCAGCATCATCTCGTGTTGCATGACTCATCCGAACACTACCTCCACCAACAGATGGATCTTCTTGTTCATAGTAATTATCCATAAGGCGTTCACTATTATGAGCATAAGGGAATGCAATACCATGTTTACAACATTCATGTGAACGTATGATCATTTTGACATTATTATTCTTCATGAAGGTACTAGCAATATCGGGACCAAATTGGACACCTGCTCCACGCGGGTTAGGAGCAAGGCCACGTTCTATTTTAGGATCACTCCATAAAGCATCTCTTTGTAATTGGTTCAATAACTCTTGTCGTTTCAAAGTAGAATCACCACCACGACAATTATCAGGATATTTTATAGGTGGGACACATTGATAGTTCTTTCTGTCAATGTCATTCAAGTCAGCTAACTTCACAGAAGGGTCGCTAAATAAGCCACCATGTACGACAAAGACTTGATTGTTAATTAAACTGAATAAGGGAACGAATCTAAAGATTTCGGAGAATAAGTCGAAGCATTGGTTATCATATTTCATAAAGACTTCATCTCTAAAGCCATAGTTTGCACATACATATGGATCTTCATGATTACCTCTGTTCAAGAACACGCATCCTGGATATGCGCAATAATAAGTAAACATCAAGATGATCACTTCTACACCATACTGTCCACGATCAACAAAATCACCATTAAAAAGGATTTTATTCGTTGGACTTGGTTCACCAATTTCATCCAAAATTAACAAAAGATCTGTGATTTGACCGTGAATATCACCAACAACAGTCACTGTTCCATCTGTATCCACATCAATTTCATTCGAATTTGGACTGACTTTCAATTTTTTATAAATATTGCGTTGAATCCGTAATAAAGAGGGAGCTTCGACTTTACCAGGATGACGGCCACGGAACAAGTTACACACATCATGAGCAATCTTAGGTGTCACATCACCTTTAAATTTGTACACACGTTGTCCTTCCTGTGTTTCTTCAATGGCACTTACATCACGTTCCGTTTCAATGATGATCTCATCTAACATGGCACTATAAGGTTGGGGCATACTTTTCTTCTCACTCACATGTTCCTGTGTGCCTGGCACGAGACGTACAAGTCGATCAAGAAAAGATGATAACAACAGAGTGTCATTTTCCTCCATTGTGTCTGCCATAGCAAACAATTTCCATTGATTTTCAGCTGAAGCACGATCAATTGCTTTCGTATTACGAACATTCTTCTGGATCAAACTCAGAGCATCATGCTCATCCTCATCCAAGGGTTTATCTACACTAGAGGTCGAGCGGGCGAAATTGGATGAGCCATAGTGATCAGATCTTTTGACGCCATCGGCAGTCGATTCGCATTGGCCCATATTATTGTTTGAGGAAAAGCTAGACATCAATTGAGATCCAATAAATTTTTATGAATACAATAAGACAAAATGAATTGTTTGCTTAGATGGATAGCACAACAACTCACGTTCCGTTTGTGGTTCGGTCAGGTCGAACTTGACAATGTTTGAGCACGAGCCAATTTCAGGATGCCGAGCCAGGCGATGTCACTCTCGATAACCCAACCTTGTGTGTTGCGTCACAAACAAGAGATAACAACACAGCTTGTTGCTTAGCAAGGCCCGAGAGTACCCCTTTTTGCATCTGTGGTATTCGTATAGTCAAATTGTTCTAGACTTTTGCAGGAAAACAGGCAGCTCATAATTATTGTGTAGAAGCGAGAGAACTGGTTGTTGATCACGGTTTGACCTTTTGAGTATCAGCATGGATTCGACAGCTTTAATCAGCAGCCTGAGTGCTTTGTGTGAAAGTATCACGGCTAGAGTGCACCTTGATGTTCTTCTGAATGCCTACTTAAGAGAGAGGGATAGGATGCTCACCTACTTGCAAAACGTAGCACCGTCTTTTTTGTCTATCTCTTCAAAGTACATAACAAGCGAATGGGATATCATCTTATATCTAGTTATTGCCTATATAGTCTCCAAATTGATTTATGTCACATTTTTCCAACCAAAATTACGAAATGTGCCCTCTGTACAAGGTGGAGCACCCTTCTTTGGGCAAGTCTTGGATATGATCAAAGGCTCTCCATGGGATACTATGACCAAATGGGTCATGGAATATGGCAAGATCTATACTTTTCATATGTTTGGTAGCGATGCGTTGGTCATCAGCGATCCTGAACTATTAGAAGGTAAACACATCCTCCTCTTCTCGTCATCATCATCACCATCACCATCACCACCATCATGAGTATCCTAACATAATTTGCCACTCCCGTTCTTGATCCATAGTAATCTTGCAATCAAAATACCATATTTTCAAAAAGGATCTAGAATGGACGTATAAACCCTTCTTGGTTCTCCTGGGAAATGGGTTAGTGACAAGTCATGCAAAAGATTGGAAAAGGCAAAGATTACTCATGGCAGGACATTTGCGTAATGACATTTTAGAAGAGATTCCTTTGATGGCTCTTAAAGCGGTAGAGCGCTTGTCTCTAAAATTGGATGCTGTTATAGCTCAAGGAGGTACAATTGAAATGGCGGAAGAGTTCAGAAATTTAACTTTACAAGTGATTGCAGAAGCATTATTGAGCTTAGACCCAAAAGAGTCAGATAACACGTTTGCACATATGTATTTACCCATTGTAGAGGAAGGTAATTTGCGTACTTGGAA
>JACLAD010012229.1_pt1 | contig 21118 bp, 17 predicted proteins | sample 8027901 | NCBI WGS metagenome assembly JACLAD01 (sample SAMN15725071, study PRJNA655200) | protist metagenome | isolation source: fluorescence activated cell sorting (FACS) single amplified genomes of... | place: Spain: Blaines Bay Microbial Observatory, Mediterranean Sea | collected 2016-07-05 | reverse complement strand
TCGCAACGGATGCAAACCCGCCGTCATGCCCGCCGACGGCCTCCCCGAAGGCCAAGCGGAGGGAAAAATCGTAGGCGGCGGCGACCTCGCCGTCGATTGTCAGCGCGACGAGGTTCTCGTCGTCGGCCCATATCAATGCGGCATGGCTTTCGTCAGGAACGAGGACCGGAAGGCGGATCGCGCAGCGGATCGGAGCCCGCTCGCCGTCGACGTCGAGGATGTAGAGATAGGCGGTGCCGTCCGATTGTTCGAAAACGGCACCCACGTCGCCCGCACTGCGCACGGTGCTCTCATAACGATCCATACTCATGCTTCGGCCGCCCGTCCGCGGAGGGCGAAGATGCCCTTCGGCCGGAACTGGATGAAGATGATGATGAAGATGATCATGTAGGTCTGCGCCGCGAGGGTGTTCGACGGGTTGAAGAACTCGATGCCCTTCTGGAGGAAGCCGATCATCGTGGCGCCCGCGAGCGTGCCCCAGATGTTGCCGACCCCGCCGACGACCACCGTCATGAAGCTCTGGACGATGTACTGGGAGCCGAGGTCGGACGTGACCTTCGCGAAGAGGCCGATCGCGATCCCGGCGATGCCGGCGATGCCGGAGCCGAGCCCGAAGGTCAGCATGTTGATCCGGTCCGGGTTGATCCCCATCGACGACGCCATCTTGGGGTTCTGCGTCACCGCCCGCACCTCGAGCCCCAGCCGCGTCCTGTTGAGGACGAGGAGGAGGAGCACGAAGAACACCGCCGCGAGGACGAAGATCGCGATGCGGATCGTCGAGATCTGCGCCACGTCGTTGATGACGACGTTGCCGCCGAGCCAGTCCGGCGCCGTCAGCGGCCGCGCCTGCGTGCCGAAGATGTTCTTGAAGAGCTGCTGCAGCGCGATCGAGATGCCGAAGGTCGCGAGCAGCGTTTCCAGCGGCCGGTGGTAGAGCCAGCGGATGACGAGCCGCTCGAGGAGGACGCCCGCGGCGAAGGTGATGACGAAGGCGAGCGGCAGCGCCACCACCAGCGACAGCGTCTTGTCCGGGATGAACTGCTGGACGACGTAGCCGGTGTAGGCGCCCATCATGATGAACTCGCCGTGCGCCATGTTGATGACGCCCATCACGCCGAAGGTGATGGCAAGGCCGATCGCCGCGAGGAAGTAGATCGAGGCGAGGGAGATGGCGTCGAGCGCGAGGTCGAGCGCCTGGTAGAGGGCGACGTTGAACTGGATGGCGTCGATGGTGGCGAGAACGGCGTCGGTGATCGCCTTCGGCTGGCCGTAGACCTCGTAGAAGACGTACGTGCCGAGCACGGCCTCGCGCTCGCCCTCGGTGAGGGTCGCCGGCACGGTCCCGGCATCGGCGAGGCGGGCGTAGGCGGCGTCCCGCGCGATGCGGCTGTCGAGCGAGGCGACCTCGACACCCGCCACGCGCCCATCGGCGATGTTCTGGACGAGCGCGGCGTCGCGAGAGGCGGCGTCGATCACGGCCGGCGCGAGGTCTGCACCGACGAGCATCGCCCAGGCATCCGCAGCGGAAATCTCGTCGCCGACGGTGAGGATCCGCGCGACGTTCTCGCCGTCGTCCGGCCCCTCGGCGCTCACCTTCCGCGTGGTGGTGATGAGAGGGTTCAGCGCCCCGCGGGCGTCGACGCCGAGGTCGCCGGCGAAGCTCTCGATCGCCGCCACGCGAGCGGCCTCGTCCTCGTCGAAGCGCAGGGTGATGAGACGCTCCGCCCGTTCGAGCGCGCCGCGGAAGAACGGGTCGGTCTCCCGGCCGATGGCGGCGCGGAGGGGACCGAGATGCTCCGGCGCGGGGTCACGCAGGATCGAATCGAGGCTCGCGCGCCGTTTCGCGAGATCAGGGTCGACGAGGTTGAACTGCACCAGCGCGGAATTGATGAGGCCTTGGATGCCGCTGTTGGGCTTGATCTCGTCGATCTCGCCCTTCTCCGCCGTGCCGACGACCTCCCCCGTCACGACGTTGCGAAGCGTGTAGCTCTGCCGGTCGTCGGTATCGGCGAGGAAGAAGCGGCCGTCGGACTCGCGCACCCAGAGCTTGCGGTCGCGCCAGCGCTCGAGGACAATAGCCGCATCCGGGAGGCCGCTGTTCGAGAGGGCCGCGATGGCGGGCTCGATCGTCCGCCGCGAACTCTGCTGGATGACCTCCGTATTGTCGAGGAGGATCTGTTCCACCGGGCTTGGCGCCGGCTGTGCGCGCGCGCCGTTCGCCGCAAGGAGAGCGACGAGGAGGACGAGGAGCGGGAGAGCGAGGCCTTCCCACGCTCTCCTGAGGATCGGCCGGTGATCTTTGTCGCGCTGCACGGTCGTCCCTGCTTGACGGATGACGTCTGCGACCGTGCAAGTCTGTTGCCATCGGCGCCCGCACACACGTCCGGCGCCGAGGTTGGGAGCGCTACCGGATGGACATGATCGTCGACGTGAGGAGCGTGGTCTTTGCGTCCCTCTGCGTGTTGGGCCTCGTGTCCGTCTTCCTCGCCTGGACCTGGCGCGCGCAGCGGCTCGGCAATGCCCTCGGCTGGTGGAGCGCTGCCTTCACCCTCGCAACGCTCGACGCTCTGTCGCTGCTCCTCGCCTCGGACGCGCTCGCCCCGTTCGAACAGCTCGACGAGACCATCTTCATCCTCGCCGCCTTCGCCCTCTGGTTCGGCTTCCGCAGCCTCAACCGCCAGCCGCTCCCGCTGGTGCCGGCCGCCGGCGTTGTCGCGCTCTTCCTGCTCGTCGCCATCGGCGGCGGCCTCTCGCCGCGGACGACGCACATCGTCTCCGTGGTGATCGCCTGCGGGATCGTCGCCCTCATGGTCCGCGACACGCTCCTTCGCGGCGATGGCGGCAAGTCTTGGCGGGTCGCCGCCATGGCGCTCGTCGGGATCCACGGCACGATCCTCGCGATCCGGGCGGCGCTCGACGATGGCGAGCCGCTCCGCAACGTCGTCGCCGTCGAGACGCTCCGGCAGGTGTTCTTCATGCTGGAGCCGATGCTGATGCCGATGGCGCTCGGCTACGTCTTCCTCGTCCTCGCCTACGACCGCCAGCACCGCGACGCCCTCGCAGAGACGATCCGCGACCCCTTGACCGGGCTCCTCAACAGGCGCGGTCTCGACCGCTGGATCGCCGCCGCAGCCGGCCGTGCGCCGCTGCAGGTGGTGATGATCGACATCGACCATTTCAAGGCCATCAACGACAGCCACGGCCACGATGCCGGCGACCGCGTCATCATCGAGGTGGCGGCGCGATTGACGGCGCACGCACGTTCCACCGACGCGCTCGCCCGCGTGGGCGGCGAAGAGTTCTGCCTGGTGATGGCCGCCGCGTCCCCTGCCGCGGCGCGCGACACGGCGGAGCGGATGCGCCGCGCCATCGAGGCGGCCCCGGTCGCGATCTGCGAGGGGTCCGTGCCGGTCGCCGCGAGCTTCGGCCTCGCGGAGATGGAGCCGCCCTACGACGATGCGGCGGCGATGCTCGCCCTCAAGGCCGCCGACGGTGCGCTCTACGCAGCAAAACGCGGCGGCCGCAATCGCGTGACCGCCGCGTCGGAGAGCTCGTCGGCTCAGCCCGGAGAGGCCGATGCCGCCGGAACGATGGATCGAAGGGTCAGTAGTTCGACTTGAGCTGCACGCAGGTCTTCGTCTCGGTGTTGTACATGCCGCAGCCGAGGTCCTTCCAATCGGACTCGAGGACGGCAGACTCGGGCAGGAAGTCGGTCCACGCGTCGCCGGCGACCTCCTCGGTCTGGCTGATGATGTCGAACTGGCCGTCGTCCTGGATCTCGCCGATGAGGACCGGCTTCATCAGGTGATGGTTCGGCAGCATCACGGCCGTCCCGCCGGTGAGGTTCGGGAACTCCTGGCCGATCATCGCCTCGGCGACGGCGTCGACGTCGGTCGTCCCGGCCGCTTCCACCGCATTCACCCACATGTTGAAGCCGATATAGTGGGCCTCCATCGGGTCGTTGGTGACGCGCTCGTCGCCCATGCGGGACTTCCACTTCTCGACGAACTCGGCGTTCGCAGGCGTGTCGGCGGACTGGAAGTAGTTCCACGCCGCGAGGTGGCCGACGAGGTTGGAGGTGTCGAGGCCGGAGAGCTCCTCCTCGCCGACGGAGAACGCGACGACGGGGATGTCGTCCGCGGCGATGCCCTGCGCGGCGAGCTCCTTGTAGAAGCCGATGTTGGCATCACCGTTGATCGTCGAGATCACGCCGACCTTCTTGCCGTCGGCGCCGAGCGCCTTCACGTCGGAGACGATGGTCGACCAGTCCGATTGGCCGAACGGAGTGTAGTTGACGAAGATGTCATCCTCGGCGATGTCCTTCGACTTCAGGTACGCCTCAAGGATGCGGTTCGTCGTCCGCGGGTACACGTAGTCCGTGCCGAGCAGCGCGAACTTCTCCACGCCGAGCTCGTCGAGGAAGTAGTCGACTGCCGGGATCGCCTGCTGGTTCGGCGCGGCGCCGGTGTAGAAGACGTTCTTGGAGGATTCCTCGCCCTCGTACTGCACCGGATAGAAGAGGAGGCCGTTCAGCTCCTCGAGGACCGGCAGCACCGACTTGCGCGAGACCGACGTCCAGTTGCCGAAGATCACCGCGACCTTGTGGACCGTCAGGAGCTCACGCGCCTTCTCGGCGAAGAGCGGCCAGTCCGACGCCGGGTCGACGACCACGGCCTCGAGGTCGCAGCCGAGGAGGCCGCCCTTCTCGTTCTGGTCCTCGACGAGCATCAGGACGGTGTCTTTCAGCGTCGTCTCCGAGATCGCCATCGTCCCGGAGAGGGAGTGGAGGACGCCGACCTTGATCGGGCACTCGACCTGAGCCGAGGCCGGAGCGGCGAGCGCCACGGTGGCGGCAAGCGCGGCGCTGACGGGCAGAATCTTTTTCTTCATGCGGTTCATCCTTCGACGGGGGAGTCCCGCAGCCGTTTTGCAAGCGCGGTGCCAAAGCAGAAGGCAGTGCTTAATTTGGGGGCGGCAATCCGGCGGGGTGGAGAGGCGTCGACAATCGGCCTCGCAGTCGCTACCTCGCACAGATCACCGAACGAAGAGGCTCGACCGTGAGCGGCGTCAACGACATCCGCGCCAAGTTTTTGGACTACTTCGCCAACGAGGGCCATCAGGTCGTCGCGTCGAGCCCGCTCGTGCCGCGGAACGACCCGACGCTCCTGTTCACCAACGCCGGCATGGTGCAGTTCAAGAACGTCTTTACCGGCGCCGAGCACCGGCCCTATTCGACGGCGGTGACGAGCCAGAAGTGCGTCCGCGCGGGCGGCAAGCACAACGACCTCGAGAACGTCGGCTACACGGCCCGCCACCACACGTTCTTCGAGATGCTCGGCAATTTCTCGTTCGGCGACTACTTCAAGGAGCGCGCGATCGAGCTCGCCTGGCGGCTGATCACCAAGGAATACGGGCTGCCGGCCGACCGGCTCCTCGCCACCGTCTATCACACCGACGACGAGGCGGCGGAGCTCTGGAGGAAGATCGCCGGCCTGCCGGACGAGCGGATCATTCGCATCCCGACCTCGGACAATTTCTGGCAGATGGGCGACACCGGCCCGTGCGGCCCGTGTTCGGAGATCTTCTACGACCACGGCGAGCACATTCCGGGCGGCCCTCCGGGTTCGCCCGACGAGGACGGCGACCGGTTCATCGAGATCTGGAACCTCGTCTTTATGCAGTACGAGCAGGAGGCACCGGGGATCCGGCACGACCTGCCGAAGCCGTCGATCGACACGGGGATGGGGCTCGAGCGCATCTCGACGATCCTCCAAGGCGTCCACGACAATTACGATATCGACCTGTTCCGGGCCTTGATCGGCGCTGCGGAGGACCTCATCGGCGTCAAGGCCGAGGGGGCCAGCAAGCCGAGCTACAAGGTGATCGCCGACCACATCCGCGCGCTCTCCTTCTTGATGGCCGACGGCGTGCTGCCGTCGAACGAAGGCCGCGGATACGTCCTGCGCCGGATCATGCGGCGGGCGATGCGCCACGCGAACCTCCTCGGCGCGACCGAGCCGGTGCTGCACAAGATCGTCCCGGTGCTGACGCGCGAGATGGGGCAAGCCTATCCCGAACTCATCCGTGCCCAACCGCTCATCATCGAGACCACCCGGGCGGAAGAACTCCGTTTCGGCAGAACGCTTGCCCGCGGATTGAGCCTGCTCGAAGAAGCGGCAGCCACTATTCCGTCCGGAGGCGCCCTCCCCGGCGAGACCGCCTTCAAGCTCTACGACACCTACGGCTTCCCTTACGACCTCACCGAGGATGCCCTGCGTCCCCGCGGCCTCACCGTCGACCGCGCCGGGTTCGAGACCGCGATGGAGGCCCAGCGGGCCGAGGCGCGCCGCAGCTGGGCGGGCTCCGGTGAGGCGGCCGACGAGCGCGTCTGGTTCGGCGTGCGCGACCGCGTCGGCGCCACCGAGTTCCTCGGCTACGACACGGTGATCGCCGACGCCCAGCTCGCCGCCATCATCGTGGACGGCAAGGAAGTCGACCGGCTGGATGCCGGCCAGGAGGCGCGCCTCGTCTTCAACCAGACGCCATTCTACGCCGAGTCCGGCGGGCAGGTGGGCGACCACGGGCTCGCCACCGCCGATGGCGTCCGCGTCCGCATCACCGACACGGCGAAGGCCGCGGACGGCCTCTTCATCCACCGCGGCGTCCTCGAGGAAGGAACGCTCGCGCTGGGCGACGCGCTGACGCTCTCCGTCGACGCCGGCCGGCGAGACCTGACGCGCTCGAACCACTCCGCGACGCACATCCTCCACGAGTGTCTGCGCCAGGCGCTCGGCGACCACATCGCCCAGAAGGGCTCGCTCGTCGCGCCCGACCGGCTGCGCTTCGACTTCTCGCACCCCTCCCCGATCACTGCCGAGGATCTGGCGACGATCGAGGCCGCCGCGAACGAGCGCGTGCGCGAGAACGACGTCGTCGACACCCGCGTGATGGCGATCGACGAGGCGATGCAGACCGGCGCCCGCGCCCTGTTCGGCGAGAAGTATGGCGACGAGGTCCGTGTCGTGTCGATGGGCCAGGCCGGCAACCGCCGTTTCTCGGTGGAGCTTTGCGGCGGCACCCACGTCGCCCGGACCGGCGACATCGGCCTCATCGCCATCGTCGACGAGGGCGCGGTCTCGGCCGGTGTCCGCCGCATCGAGGCGCTCACCGGCGAGGCGGCGCGGCTCTACCTCACCGGGATGCGCGACAAGCTGCGTGCGGTTGCGGCCGCGATGCGCGTCGCGCCGGACGAGGCGCCCGCCCGTGCCGAGGTGCTGGTCGACGAGCGGCGCCGGCTGGAGCGCGACCTCGAAGAGGCGAAGAAGCGCCTCGCCCTCGCCGGCCCCGCGCAGGAGAGCGCGGCGCGCCAGGTGGCCGGCGTCACCTTCATCGGCCGCGTCGTCGACGGCATCCCCGGCAAGGCGCTGAAGGGCCTCGCCGACGAGGCGCGCGAGGCGGCCGGGTCTGCAGTGGTCGCGATCGTGGGGCGCGACGAGGGTCGCGCGAGCGTCGTCGTCACCGTGAGCCCCGATCTCACGGGCCAGCTCGATGCCGTGGCGCTGGTGAAGGAAGCCTCGCGCGCGCTGGGCGGCCAGGGCGGCGGCGGGCGGCGGGACATGGCTCAGGCCGGAGGACCGGACGCCGCCAAAGCCGAGGACGCCATCGAGGCGATAGCCGCGGCGATCGGCGCCGCGGCTTGATGCGAAGGCCCGCCGGAACCCGGCGGGCCGCCTCCTGCCCTCCGCGGGCTAGGCCGTTACCTGCGGGCGGCGCCCGCCCGCGACAGATCGCGCTTCAGCAGCGCCATGTTGGCCCGGTTCGCCTTCCAGAACACGTCGACCACCGTACCGACGAGGGGGATCGAACCGAAGACGGTATCCCCGGCGACATTCGCCGCCATCCGGGCCAGCGTTCGCTTGCGCGCACCCATTCGGTACCCCTGATGGATGAGGTACGCCGAGACGCCGAGCGAGGCGAGGTCACCGACGCCCGGGACGAGGCCCATCACGGAGTCGAGCCCGAAGCGGATCCCCATGAACGAGAACCTCGAGTCGAGCCAGTCGGCGAGGTTGTCGAGCTCCGCAGTGGACGGTGGCGCATCGCTATAATGCGCACGAGTCCCCCGCTCCCGCCGCAAGGTGAGAGTTTGTGCCATGATTATTCTCCTTCATGGAGAAAATCGTTACGGATGCCGCCCGGTTCCAGACCCGTTGAAATGTGGCGCAGCGGCTAGGGAGCGACGACCCGCTCGAACTGTGCGGATTCGATCCCGAACCCGACGTTGAAGATGGCCGCCTGCGACGTTGGGAAGCTGGTCCGCAATGTCGCGGTGCCCGGCTTCTGCCCGGCAAGGGCCGCGGCAACCGCCTGAATCGCCGGGTTGTGACCGATGACGAGGACGGTGCTGCCCTCGGCGCCCTCCACCGCGGCCCTGAGTTCGTTCGCCTCCGCCTCGTAAAGGGCGCGGCGGAACTCCACCGTGCAGTCCCCGGAAATGTGCGGCAGCAGCGCTGCAAAGGTCTCGCGCGTGCGCCGTGCCGCCGAACAGAGGACGAGGTCCGGGATGAGCTTCGCCGCGGCCAGCGCCGCGCCCACCCGGTCCGCGTCATGCCAGCCGCGGCTCTCGAGCGCGCGGTCGAAATCGGCCTTGCCGTCGCCCCGCTCCGCCTTCGCATGGCGCATGATGATGAGGCTGCGCATCAGCGCCGCGCCCGGTCGAGAAAGGCGAGGCGCTCGAAGAGGTGCACGTCCTGCTCGTTCTTGAGAAGCGCCCCGTGGAGGGGCGGCAGGAGCTTGCCCGACGCCTTCTCGCCGATGAGATCGGGGTCGATGTCCTCGACCACGAGGAGCTTGATCCAGTCGAGGAGCTCTGACGTGGAGGGCCGCTTTTTGAGGCCCGGCGCCTCACGCAGTGCGAAGAACGTCTCGAGCGCGGTCCGCAGCAGCCGCGGCTTCAGGCTTGGGAAGTGCACCTCGACGATCGCCGCCAAGGTCTCCGCGTCGGGGAATTTGATGTAGTGGAAGAAGCAGCGACGAAGGAACGCATCCGGCAGCTCCTTCTCGTTGTTCGAGGTGATGATGACGACGGGCCGCTGCCGCGCCGCCACGTGCTCCCCCGTCTCGACCACGAAGAACTCCATCCGGTCGAGCTCGAGGAGGAGGTCGTTGGGGAATTCGATGTCCGCCTTGTCGATCTCGTCGATGAGGAGGACGGGCCGCTCGTCGGCCACGAAGGCGTCCCACAGCTTGCCATGGCGGATGTAGTTGCCGATGTCGGAAACCCGCGGATCGCCGAGCTGGCTGTCGCGGAGCCGCGCCACGGCGTCGTACTCGTAGAGCCCTTCGCGCGCCTTGGTGGTCGACTTGATGTGCCACTCGATCAGCGGCGCGCCGAGGGCCGCTGCGACCTCTTGCGCCAGAACCGACTTTCCGGTCCCCGGCTCGCCCTTCACGAGGAGCGGACGCTCGAGGGCCACCGCGGCATTCACCGCGATCTGAAGGTCCTTCGGCGCGACGTAGGTGTTCGAGCCTTCGAAGCGCATGGCTCCTTCGCGCATTCTCGATCTCAATTGTTGATGGGAACGCGACCAAGCCGTGCCCAATTCAGCGTCACCGGGAAGGAGACGAGGCATGAGCTATTCCGAGGGCGACAGAGTCAAGTGGTGGTGGGGCTTCGGAACCGCGCACGGGGTGATCGCCAAGGTGTACACGCGCAAGACGACGCGGAAGGTCAAAGGGTCCGAGATTACGAAGAACGGCACGAAAAGATGCCCGGCGTACGTCATCCGGCTCGACGGTGGAGATAAAGTCCTGAGACTACACTCGGAGGTTGAGCGGGGCTGAGCGCCCCGCCACTGCCCGAGCCCCCGCCGCCGCGGCGGGGGCAAGCCATTCGCTGCAAACGCCTATCCCCCCTGCGGCACGTTCTCCACACCCCTCCCGCCGCGCCCAGAAACGCCGCAGGACGCTTGAGCATTCCTGTTGCATTCGTCCGCCGAGGGTGTATAGCCCGGGGTACTGGCGGGGGAGCGGGTCCAGTATGAGTTCGTTGATCGACGAGCGGACAGACGAAACCTATCGGCCGTCCGAGGACGAGCCGTTTATGAATGAGCGCCAGAAGGAATACTTCCGTAAGAAGTTGCTCGACTGGCGTGCCGACATCCTGCGCGAGGCAAAGTTCACCCTTGAACAACTTGCCGAACGCGAACGCAACCATCCTGACCTTGCCGACAGGGCAACCTCGGAGGCCGATCACGCGATCGAGCTCCGCGCCCGCGACCGGCAGCGCAAGCTGATCGCCAAGATCGACTCCGCGCTCGCCCGGATCGAGGATGGTTCCTACGGCTACTGCGAGGAAACGGGCGAGCCGATCGGCCTCAAGCGTCTCGACGCGCGACCGATTGCGACGTTCTCGGTCGAAGCGCAGGAGCGACACGAACGGCGCGAACGCGTCCACCGCGACGACTGAGCCGGACACGGATCGGTCCAACCGGACGATGCCGCCGGCCCGCAACGGCCGGCGGCACCGATCCCGCTCTCGTGACGAGCGGCCGAATCGGGCGTAATCTCAGCGCCATGGTCGAACAGCCCAGCGCATTGCGCATCCCGTCCGCCGTTGCGGACTTCGCCGCGAGCGGCGCCTTCGCAATGCTCGGCTTGTCGGCCGTCACCGTCGCGGTCGACGGCCCTCCCCTTCTCGCCCTTTCGGCAGCCGGCCTCGCTCTCATCGCGGGCGCCGCGACCTTCATCCCGAGCGGCAAGGCGCGGCACGGGGCCGACGTCGGCGCGATCGCCGTCACCACCCGTGAAGGCGCGCTCGTCTCGGCCAGCACCGCATTCGCGCAGATGATGGCGGCGCGCGGCCTCCCCGCCCATCCGGATGCGCTCGGCACCACCGGCGACGCGGCCCTTGCCCTCCTCACCCTGCGGCGGCGCGCCCTCGCGGGCGGATCGGCGGAAGGCTTCCTCCCACCCGACCTCTTCGCCCGGGTCGCCCTCGAGGGCGACCGCCTCGTCCACGCCTTCGAGCTGCGCGCGCTCGCGACCGCCGACGCCGAGACCCTCGCTGAAACGCTGGTCGCGCTCGTCCCCGCCGCGACGGTCGTCGCGGAGCGCGACGGGACGATCCTCGCCGCCAACGACGGCTTCCATGCAATCGCAGGAACCGGCCTCCGGCTCGAGGATGGGCTCGTCCTCGAGCCGGGCTCGCTCGCCCGTCTGGCCGCGCCAGCGGGCGCCCGCGTCGATGTGCCCCTGCGCGCCGCGCCGGACCGCCGCGTGCGCTTGACCGCAAAGCCGTTCGCCGGCTCGCGCGTCATCATCGCGGTTCACGACGTCACCGAGCAGTCCGACCTTGAGGCGCAGATCGCCCAGAGCCAGAAGATGCAGGCGATCGGCCAGCTCGCCGGCGGCATCGCGCACGACTTCAACAACGTCCTCCAGGCGATCGTCGGCTTCTCGGACCTCCTCCTCCAGAGCCACCGCCCGTCCGATCCGTCGTTCCGCGACATCATGAACATCAAGCAGAGCGCGCAGCGCGCCGCCGGCTTGGTGAAGCAGCTCCTCGCCTTCTCGCGCCGGCAGACGCTGCGGCCGACCGTCCTCAACCTCAACGACGTCCTCGCGGACCTCTCGGTGATGCTCGACCGCCTCCTCGGCGAGACGATCCGGCTCGACCTCCAGTACGGCCGCGACCTTGGGCCCGTCCTCGCCGACCCCTCGCAGATCGAGCAGGTCGTCATTAACCTCGCCGTCAACGCGCGCGACGCGATGCCTGCGGGCGGGACCCTCACCATCCGCACGAAGAACGTCAGCCGCTCCGCGGTGGAGGGGGAGGACGCGCTCGAGACCGACGCCGTCCTCATTGAGGTCGAAGACGTCGGGACGGGGATGCCGAGCCACGTGCTCGAGAAGATCTTCGAGCCGTTCTTTACGACGAAGGCGACGGGCGCCGGCACCGGGCTTGGCCTCTCGACCGTCTACGGCATCGTGAAGCAGACCGGGGGCACCCTCGCCGTCGACAGCACAGAGGGCCGCGGCACCACGTTCCGCGTCTACCTGCCGCGGACCGCCGCGGAGGCGAAGGTTGCCGACGAGAGGCCGCGCGAGGCTGCCGTCGGCGATCTCACCGGAAGCGCGACGCTGCTCCTCGTCGAGGACGAGGAGGCGATCCGCGCGTTCGCCGCCCGCGCGCTCCAGGCAAAGGGCTACCGCGTCCTCGCCGCGTCCTCCGGCGTCGAGGCGGTCGAGATCTTCGAGCGCGAGAAGGCTGAAATCGACCTCGTCCTGACCGACGTCATCATGCCGGAGCTCGACGGGCCCTCGCTGGTGCGTGAGGTTCGGGCGAAGCGGCCGGACCTCAAGGTGATCTTCATGTCCGGCTACGCCGACGGCGCGTCCCTCGACGACGTCGAGAACGCGCAATTCCTCCCGAAGCCGTTCACGTTGAAGGCTCTCGCCGAGGCCGTGAAGCGAGAACTCGGCCGCCCTTGAGGCATTCGGGCGCGGGGCGCATTAGCTGTGGTTCATTCCGCGCCGCGCCTGCCCGTTGGGGGCGGCGTGGGTTAGGGTTGCCCATCATCCGGACAGCAACTAAAGGGTGCATGAGTTCGGTTTAGTAAATTTTAACGTGCCGAACATATTGCGAACGTAGCGAATCTGTGCCAGAACGAAATCCGTGAATTGGGGCAAGCGATGAAGCGCAAGGGCAACGGTATGTCGCAATCGGACCTCCGTCTGGTTGAGGGAACCTCTGTGGACAAGACGAAGGCTTTGACCGCCGCGATCTCGCAGATCGAACGATCGTTCGGCAAAGGCTCGATCATGAAGCTCGGGTCGGGCACCTTGATCGAGGTGGAGACGATCCCGACCGGCTCGCTCGGCCTCGACATCGCACTCGGCATCGGCGGCCTTCCGAAGGGGCGGATCATCGAGATCTATGGCCCCGAATCCTCGGGCAAGACGACGCTCGCCCTCCACACGATCGCCGAGGCGCAGAAGAAGGGCGGCATCTGCGCATTCGTCGACGCCGAGCACGCGCTCGATCCGATCTACGCCAGGAAGCTCGGCGTTCAGGTCGACGAGCTCCTCATCTCCCAGCCCGACGCCGGCGAGCAGGCACTCGAGATCGCCGATACGCTGGTGCGATCCGGCGCGGTCGACGTGCTCGTCATCGACTCCGTCGCGGCACTCACTCCGCGCGCGGAGCTCGAGGGCGAGATGGGCGACCAACTCCCCGGCCTCCAGGCCCGCCTGATGAGCCAGGCACTGCGCAAGCTCACGGGATCGATCTCCCGCAGCCACACGATGGTCATTTTCATCAACCAGATCCGGATGAAGATCGGCGTCATGTTCGGCTCGCCCGAGACGACGACGGGCGGCAACGCGCTCAAGTTCTACGCCTCCGTCCGCCTCGACATCCGCCGCATCGGTTCGATCAAGGATCGCGACGAGGTGGTCGGCAACCACACCCGCGTGAAGGTGGTGAAGAACAAGCTCGCCCCGCCGTTCCGCGAGGTGGAGTTCGACATCATGTTCGGCGAGGGCGTCTCGAAGACGGGCGAGCTCCTCGACCTTGGCGTCAAGGCCGGGATTGTCGAGAAATCCGGCGCCTGGTTCTCCTACGACAGCCAGCGCCTCGGCCAAGGCCGCGAGAACTCCAAGCAGTTCCTCAAGGACAACCCTGAGATCGCGAACGCCATCGAGGCGGCCATCCGCCAGAACTCCGGCCTCATCGCCGACCGGATCACCGCCGGCCCGGGCGATGACGACGTCGAGTACGACGAGGATGGCGTGCTGCCGGACGAGGACGCACCCGCCGCGGAGTAAGCCTCCCCTCACGCACGAAGCCGAGGCCCTCGCCGAGAGTCTCGGCCTATCGCCTCGGCCGGTGTCGAGCGGCCGAGGCGACAACGCAGTGCCCGGCGCGCTCAGTCGCCGAGCACCTCCTTCACCTTCTCGGCCACTGCCGCACCCAGCGTCTTATTCGCAGCCGCGGTGAAGTGGATCCCGTCGACCCCATCGGTCTCGATCACCGATCCGGCATTGAAGAAGTGCTCGCCGGCAAGCGTCGCCATCCCCTCATAGACCTCGGCGAGCGCGCGGCTCTTCGCCTTGCTCTCCTCGTCGAAGATCTGATCGGCCCCCGCGCCGATCGTGTCGCCCAGCGGCGGCGGGCTGATGAGGAGCACTTCAGGCGCGTCGTATCCCGTCCAGTCCCAGCCCGGCGCTTCGTGCACCATGTTGATGAGCTCGCCGGCGCCGAGGGCAATCTCGAGCGGCGTTCGGTCGAGGTAATTCTTCGTGTCGTTGGTGCCGAGCATGATGATCACGAGATCGAGCGGCTCGTGGCTCGCGAGGAGCGCCGGCAGCGGATCGGCGCCGTTGAGCTTGGGGTCGTTCGGATCGTCGATGTTGGTGGTGCGGCCCGAAAGCCCCTCGGCCACGATCTCGTAGCCGTCGCCGAGGGCATCCGCCATCGCCGTCGTCCAGCGATCGGCCGTCGGATGCCGCACCGTCGGCGTCACCGGGTCCGCCGGCGTCCAGCCCCAGGTCAGGCTGTCGCCGTAGACGAGGATACGCTTGGTCTCGCCGTCCTGCGCAGCAGCGCTTCCGACGAGTGCGGCGGCGAGACATGCGCCGAAAATGATGGATCGCATCGTTTCCTCCTTGCGTGCCGGTCTTCGCCGGCGCCTCACACTTAAACACGGCCTAGGCGTTTTTGCGTCGTCGGGCCTCAGGCGGGCTCACTTCCCGAGGATGCGCTTCACGTCCTGGGCGACCGCGGCTCCCAGGGTCCGGTTCGCCGCCGCGGTGAGGTGGATCCCGTCGACGCCGTCCGTCTCGATGACCGAGCCTGCATCGAACGCGTGCGCCCCTGCAGCTGCCGCCACGCTGCGATAGACCTCCGCAAGCGCCCTGCCCTTCTCGCGGCTCTCGTCGTTGAAACTCTCCGCCGTGTCTGCCGCGATAACCGGTCCCAGGGGCGGCGGGCTGACGAGAAGGACCTCCGGCGCCCCATATCGGGTCGCCTGCCAAAGCGGCGAGCGCCGCGCCATCGCGACGAGCGCCCCCGCGCCAAACCCGATCTCGAGCGGCGTTCGGTCGAGGAAGATCTTCGTGTCGTTGGTGCCGAGCATGATGATGACGAGGTCCAGCGGCTCGTGGCTGGCGAGAAGCGCCGGCAGCACGCGAGCGCCGTTGAGCCGAGGATCGTTGGGGTCCTCGACGTTGGTGGTGCGCCCAGAGAGACCCTCGACGATAACCTCGATGGACGGACCGAGGGCAGCGGCCATGACGCTCGTCCAACGGTTGGCCCGTGGGTGGCGGACGGTGGGGCGCGTCGGAGAGGTAGGCGTCCAGCCCCAGGTGAGGCTGTCGCCGAACACGAGAACGGTGTGGGACGGGTCGGCCACTCAGATCTCCGCGGATGCGAGGTGGGGTGTCGTGTCGAAGAGGTGCCGGGCGTCGTCCGCGTCGTCGGCTTTAAGGTGGCCCTCGTAGATCTCGGCCGCTTCGGCCAGGGTCGCGAAGCGGATCGTGCCGGCGGTGCGGGTGACGACGCCGTCGCCGGTGAGGCGGCGGACTGCATCGGTGAGCTCGAAGTCGACCTCCGCGGCGTAGCGCGACGTGATGAGAGCGTCGATCTCCCGCTTCTTCGCCGCAAGCTCGCCATCGGTGAAGGTCTCGCCGGCGCAGACGTAGAGGGTGAAGAGGTCCTCTTTGACGTCCTCCTCTTCGCCGCGGTCGAGGAGGAGGGAGAGGGCGGCGCGGTTGCTGGCGAGGTTGTGGAAGAAGAGCTTCTGCGCGAGCTCCATCATGTAGCGCGTCCGCTGGTTGAAGAAGACGGTGACCTGGCGGCCGACGAGGGCGATGAAGCCGATGAGGGCGCCCGCCGCAGCGATCGGGTTGCTGGCGGCGAGGATCTTGCCGGTGGTGGTGAAGAGGCCGAAGGCGGTGCCGCCTCCCGCCGTGGCGAAGAATTTGATCTTGTCGAACGGGCGGAATTGGACGGTGCGGAGGGGGAAGAGGATCTGCAGGTCGTGCTGCGGCATGTCCTTGAAGAGCTTGATGTAGATCGAGGCGGGGGAGAGGCCCTCCGGGAGGGCGCGGCGGCGGCGGCGGACCAGGCGGAGCGCCTTCTTGTCGGAGAGGCCGTCGGCTTCGGCGAGTTCGGCGGCGCGGGCTTCGGCGGACTTCAGCTTCAGGAGGACGAAGAGGCGGCGGTAGATGCGGACCTCGTAGTGCGCCTTGCGGAGGTAGGCCCATTCGGGGCGGCGGACGGTGTGGGTCGCGAGGTAGACGTCGCGGAAGTAGATCTGGAGCTCGTCGTATTCGGCGAGGTCGACGGCGATGCGGAGCGAATAGGGCGACTGGGCGGAGAGGATCTCGGTGATTTCGTCGTCGGCGAGGCGTTGGTAGTTGGCGCGGTCGAGGAGGTGGGCCGTCAACTCGGAGAGGCGGCGCTCGGACCGGGCGCGGATCTCCGGCGTGATCCGCGGGTCGGGCAGCGTGTCGGCGTCCGGGCTGAAGGGGAGATAGGCGGCCGCCATCTCCTCCCCCAGCGCGCGGTAGACGTGGGCGCGGTGCTTCTGGAGCCTCAGCGCAACGCTCGCGAACGCCGCCGCCTCGCCGCGGCCGAGCGGGTCGGCCGCAAGGTCGGCGAGGACCGCCTGGCGCGTGAGGGGGATGAACCGGCTCGCGATCCGCGCACGCGGCTCCGGGGGTCTTGCCTCCACACGCTCCTCCCTCCCCGTTTTCCTCCCGTGTAACACGGGACGGGGTGGGGCGAGAGGACGCCGAGCGAAGCGCCTCTCACCGGGGGATCATCGCACGGGTTAGGCCGCCGGGGATTTCTGGCGGGGCGGGGGCGCGAGAGGGGGCTTCGCTCAGCGGCGGATGATGGCATCCCGCGCTTGTCCGGGGCTTGGGCTCAGCGGCGGAGGGCGTCGACCGCGCCGTCGATCCCCTCCAGCGTCAGCGGGTACATGCGGCCGGACATGAGGCGGGAGAGGAGCGCCGTCGACTGGGTGTATTGCCAGAGGCCCTCCTTCACCGGGTTGATCCACGCGGCCTTGCCGAAGTGTGACAGCAGGCGCTTGAGCCAGACTTGCCCCGGCTCGGCGTTCCAGTGCTCGACGGCGCCGCCGGGGGCGACGATCTCGAACGGGCTCATCGCCGCGTCGCCGACGATGACGAGGCGCGTGTCGGCCGGGAAGGTGCGGATGAGGTCGGCCGTCGCCGTCTGGTCGACGCGGCGCCGGGCGTTCGAGGTCCACACCGCCTCGTAGACGCAGTTGTGGAAGTAGTAGTGCGTGAGGGAGCGGAACTCGGACCGCGCCGCCGAGAAGAGCTCTTCGGTGACGCGGACGTGGTCGTCCATCGAGCCGCCGACGTCGAGCAGGAGGAGGACGCGGATGGCGTTCTGCCGCTCGCGGCTGGTGCGGATGTCGAGGAAGCCTTCGCGAGCTGTGGCGGAGATGGTCTCGGGGAGGTCCAGCTCCTCGACGGCGCCGGTGCGGGCGAGGCGGCGGAGCTTTCGCAGCGCGATGCGGATCGCGCGGGTGCCGAGCTCGACATGGTCGTCCAGATCGCGGAACTCGCGCCGGTCCCAGACTTTTGCCGCGCGGCGGTGGCGGCTTTTCTCCTGGCCGATGCGCACGCCCTCCGGGTTGTAGCCGTAGGCGCCGAAGGGGCTGGTGCCGCGCGTGCCGATCATCTTGGAGCCGCCCTCGTGGCGCTTCTCCTGCTCGGCGAGGCGCTGGCGGAGGGTCTCCATCAGCTTGTCGAACCCGCCGAGGGCTTCGACCTGGCGCTGCTCCTCCTCGGTGAAGAGGCGGTCCGCCAGGGCACGCAGCCACTCCTCCGGCAGGTCGCGGGCGGCGATGCCCTCCCCCTCCCCGGCCCCGAGCACGCCGTTGAAGACGCGGGCGAAGACGCGGTCGAAGGCGTCGAGCTTCGTTTCGTCCTTCACCAGGATGGCGCGGGCGAGGTGGTAGAAGGTGTCGGTATCGGCCGCGAGGCCCGCCTCCATCGCTTCGAGGAGGGCGAGATATTCGCGCAGCGAGACGGGGACGCCTTCGCCTCTGAGGCCCTCGAAGAGCGGGGTGAGCATGGTTCTCCTCTTCTCCTCCTTGTTAGCCGTTGGGGGCGGGCGTGTCAGCCGGGTGGGACGTTGCGGGCGCGGCTCCGGCGAGCTTTGCGCAAGGCGGGCCGTTCGGGGCGGTCGCGGCGCTTGGCGTGGCGTTCCGCCGGACGCGCGCTCTCGACGCCGCGGCACGGGCCGCGAGCGGGAACGGGGGATCGGGGGACGCGTGGGGGCGGCCGGATGATTTGTTTTTGTGAGGCTGCCCCCACGCGTCCCGCCTTCGGTTTTGAGATGCTGTTCGGGTGGGCGTTCGCCCGGCGCTGTGCGCTTAACCCTGGAGGCCCTCGGCTCGAAGCCTTGCTGTCGCCCGTCCGCTTCGCTCAGGCGGAAGGTAGGCGCGTCTCCCGGGTAGCCCGAAACTCGACCCCACGGGACCGGCCGGCGTTCGTTACACGCCGGACAACCCCGAGTACCGAAGCCCTCGACTCTCGTTCAGGACGGTCCGGAACGCCTCCCCTCGAGCCGAGCGACGAGAGGGAGGATACGGCATGGGGTGGGGGGTGGGGATAAGGTTTCCCGACCGATGATGTTAGCTTGGCACTCCGACCCACCCAACCGGAGTTGGCCGTGCCCTCCAGAACGCCGAAGCCCGCCAATCGCGCTGCGACCGACGCCACTGGCGAGGGTCGAGCGGAGCCGGTTCTCCTCTCCGGCGGCAACCCGCAGATCGCCAAGGGTTTTGGCGACGCGCCCGTGCAGGCCTACATCGCCGCGATGCCCGGCTGGAAGCGGGAGGTCGGCCGCCGGCTCGATGCGCTGATCGAGGGCGCGGTTCCCGACGTCGCGAAGGCGGTGAAGTGGAACTCGCCCTTCTATGGCGTCGAGAGTGGTGTGTGGTTTCTCAGCTTCCACTGCTTCACGGGGTACGTGAAGGTCACGATTTTCCGGGGCACGGCGCTGTCGCCGATGCCGCCGGGGGCCTCGAAGACGCCCGAGACGCGCTACCTCGACATCCGCGAGGACGAGGCGCTGGACGAGGCGCAGTTCGTCGAGTGGGTGAAGCAGGCGAGCCAGTTGCCGGGGGAGAAGCTGTGAGGGTTCGGGCGCGCTCGGGTCGGGGAAAGTGGGCAGTACCGTTTGGATTGGCTCCGATGTCAGAAAATTCCAGGGTCGCTGCAACTCGACCTTATGTCCGCTGCTTCCGCAGTATTGCGAGTGACTGAGCCCCGCCTTCGATCGCATCGATTGGGGCGCGCGCGTCCTGAACGACAGTTGACGCGTTACGGAAGCCGGAGAACGGGTAGGTGTGGATAAGGTGAGACCGACCAGCAGCACATCTGCACTTTGAGCTAACTGCTGTCATCGACATGATAGTCTCTCATTTGGACCGCGGACCGCGCATCCTTTACGCCATCGGCAACTCGCTATGTTCTCTACCTTCGAACTTCTCGAGGAGATAAGATGGATTCTGCCAAACTTAGATCTTCTAAAAGGGGATCCACCACATCGCCGGTGATAATTGAACAACGACACCTGCAAAACATCTGCAAGATACTCACTGATTACATTGACACACCAACGATTGAAGCCACGTTTTCTAACGAAATGACACGAGAATATCGAGATATCAACGATGTATTAGAACACGAAAATGTCAAGACAACAAGAATACAGGAACTTAACATTAGATCTCGACAAGACGACCGGTACGGGCGCGTTTCTATTGACATCGGATCCAAATCCAGCTCCGGAATTCGCTACCATATCGAACTCCCATCGGAAAACATCTATCCAGCCACAGCGAAACTCGATGAGATTATGGAAGCAACGAAACCATGGTACTGGTTGCTCGCAAAAGGCTCGATAATTGGATTACTTTTTGCGCTGTTGCTTGGTGCGCTGGTTAGCATCTTCGCTGCCTTTGGATTTAGAATTATCAGCGCCGCTGCACCCGAAGACTCTCCTTCGATATCAACCGCACAGTTGAACGGTATTCTGATATCGGGCCTCGTCGGGTATTTTGGATTCGGAATCCTCATTGATCGGATTTTTTCCTACCTATTTCGCCGGAGTTTTATTCTGGTTGGAGCTCAACAGAGTACGTACAATCTCAACACACGACTTCAGTGGCTTGCTATAAGTGTTCTGGCTACATTGATCATCAGCCTCATATTTTTGACCTTACAGTAGCTGCGAAATTACGCGGCTTGTCCCGCAGCTTAGATAGACGGCGAACACTCACTCCTTCTCCCGCGGCGCAATCCGCGCAATCTCCCCCAAAATATCATTCACCCGCGGCCGGCGCGTCCCCGCGAAGGGGAGCGGGCGGAGGACGTCCATCGCCGCGAGGCCGAGGCGGGCCGTCATCAGGCCGTTGACGATGCCCTCGCCGAGCTTGGCCGACAGCCTCGCCGCGATGCCCTTGCCGACCACCTCGCCGATGAACGTGTCGCCCGCCGCCATCCCCCCCGTCACCGCAAGGTGCGCCACAGCATGGCGAAGTACTCTGAAGAAACCGAGCGTCCCCGGGCGGCCGCCGTAGACCTCGGCAACGCGGCGCACCATGGAAAGCGCCGCGAAGATCACGAAGGCGACGTCGACCAGCGCGCGGGGGGAGAGCGCGGTGACGGCGGCGACGCGCCGGGCCGTGGAGACGACGATCGCCGTCGCCTTGGCGTCGAGCGGGGAGAGGACCTCCCGCTCGGCAAGGGCGATGAGGTCGCGACCGTCGATGATCTCCTTCATGTGCGCCGTGAGCGCCTTGCGGCCGCGCGCCGTCTCGGCCCGCGGCTCGTAGAGGTCGATGAGGTCCTCGAGGGCGGCGAGCGCGGTGCCGCGGTCGTCCTCGGCGACGGCGGCGTCGGCGCGCCGGCGAAGGTCCTCGATCGCCCTGAGGCGGGAGATCGCGCGCCACTCGCGGAAGGCCATGCCGGCCAGGCCGAGGACCATGAGCGCGGCGAGGGCGAGAGCGACCCAGCCGAGAACGGGGGTGCGGGCGTAAAGGTCCTCGAGGAAGGCGAAGAGGGCGAGGGA
>JACLAD010001901.1_pt1 | contig 21131 bp, 10 predicted proteins | sample 8027901 | NCBI WGS metagenome assembly JACLAD01 (sample SAMN15725071, study PRJNA655200) | protist metagenome | isolation source: fluorescence activated cell sorting (FACS) single amplified genomes of... | place: Spain: Blaines Bay Microbial Observatory, Mediterranean Sea | collected 2016-07-05 | reverse complement strand
AGGATCTGGGGAAGACGCGATGGCCAGGTCTCGCGGAAGCCGGGGCTTCCACCACCGTCGCAATGCTGCGCCCCCGCACCGCTGAAGTGCGGAATCTGGGCGAGATTCTAGGAGTGGGGTTAGGTGTGCGTCGGGACCGGGCGCGGTTTCGGGGCCAGTGACGCCCTGGCTCTAAAAGTTTTTAAAGTAAGCACGACGCAGTGGCCCTGGCTCTAAATACTGCAGCCCTCAATGTCGACAGCCGTTTTTCATACACCTAGCGGCAGACGGTGCCAGTTCCTTGTTCAAGACGACGATGCGAAGTTGGCGCAGGCTTTCACTAATTACCTGTCCCTGGGGCAATTTGAGCTTGCGCGTGCTCTTTATTTTCGTCTGCTGAAGAGCCATCCGCGGGCCGCTCATGATATAGTGGATACTCTTATCGCAGTCGGGCCCCCTCTGGAATGGCTATGCTCGATTTCTGTCCCTTCCTCGTCGCACTTGGCCTGGTTGTGTACAACTCTGACTCTTGAGGAAGAAGACGATGGAGGTCCACGGTATCCAAAATGGAAGTATGCCCAGCTGGAATTTGACATTCTCCTGACGGAAGCCCTGCTGGACAGAGCTGCAGCAGGTTACCCATGTTTGAACCCAGATGTCGTCGCTCAGCTGCGGTATATATATTTCTGCGCCATCCGAGCTGATGTTGATGCGAGGCGGCAAGTAGAATCACATTTTTCAGATCGATTTATTGAAAGTGTGCGTATGGCAAACCATCGGCTCCCCGAGCTGCAGTTGCTTCCGATTCCGGGGTTTTTGCCTCCTGTCAAGTCCTTTCTTGCTGGGGCCAGCATATTTTCAGTAGCAGCCATTCAAATGGGGCTGGAAATTCTCGAGCAGCTGAAACAAATCATGCTTGAGCAACCTCTGCTGGGTAGAGCCATATGGAGTATGCTTCAGAGTGCGCTCCATGTAGTGGATGATCACCGTCGGGCACTGCAGGACATGTGCATAACTGTCATTGCAAAATGTTTCAGTGAGAATCACTATGAAGAAGCACTTTGGTTCATGCAGAAGTTGCCTCCGCCAGCGGCTTCAGGGTCAAATGACGCTGGAGTTGACGAGCTTTTCTCATCCCTAATTATTTTATTGCGCGATCAGGACAATGATGATACTTCGGCAGCCGCGCAGCGACACCTATCGCGACTGGGAGGTGAGTTGAAGAGTCCTAAAAGCTCTGGCAGCGTGTGGAGAAAGAAACCAGCTGGTGCGTCTCAGTCCAAGAATCGAGATAACGTATCCATAGCCAGTGATGGCTTTCCTCATAATGGGGCACCTGATACCAGCGGAGAAAATAGAGCGGGCGAGGTATTTCCAGATGCCGGTGGGGATATTCCTCAGCATGGAATGTTGGAACGCCGATATCTATATGCTGCTCTTCTGGGAGAGGAAACGACCTTGTTACTAGCCCGTTATTGCTTGCTGGAAGACATCGACCTACGTGACAGGCTCGAGCAGAGCACCCTGCCCGCGCCTTTCGTTAACTTTCACACGCGCGCCTCCAGGATGTCGAGCGATTCTTGGGCCAGATTCTGGGGAGACATCTTTACTTTGATGTGGGTGACGAAGCAGCACTGTCTCGAGTTTGTGCTGCAGAAAGGTCTGGAATTTGTCCACCGGCGAGATTTTGAGAACACGGCGAAACTTCTCGCTCCTTTCCCGAAGCTGCAACCTCTCCTCTTCATCCTGAGCGTCGATCACCCCAGCGTTGCCGATATCAGGGCGAAGCAACAGTTGATAGACGCTCTGTGGCGCCCTTCCGCGGGTCGCGAAGAAAGGCTACGTAGTGATGCACGTATCGCTCAATGGTGCGATCAGATAAGTTTTGTCGTCGATTTCACGTGGTGGTACACTCGACACTTCAAGGCAACTGCCCCCGAAGAGCGGGTGCAAGGAGCTAATGCGGGTGTCTGGAAGGCCGAAGTCGCTGCGGTGGAACTAGATGCGGGGGATCACCGAATCGCAAACTCTGTTCTTGACGCGTTCAACACGATGTCTGTTCTCGCAGTCATCCGGGAATCGCTCCCGACGCTAGATACCATCCACTGCTCGCTCGCTCGTCTCAACGTGGGTCAGACAGAAGACAACGAGCTCGTGTCTCTGCTCCTCGGACGTCCCCAGGGAGCATCGGATATCGACGGAGAGCATCGGCACAACTTAGTCCTCCTGCGCGCTTATTATGCGCTGAAACAAGTACTTGCTTGGTTTGATCTCTCGTCACAGATCAGAGCTACAGACAGCCACACTCGCCGACGCCTCCAGACTGACCTGCAGATCCATATCCGAATGACAGTCAAACAGGTTAGTCACAATATCACATCGATACAGCACCTACCGTCTCGCGTTACAGTGATGGAAAACATGTTTCAACTTTTGTTTGCCACAACCAGTGACGTCTTGAGGAATGGTCCTGGCTCGACCGCGCCATCTACCTCGTCAAAAGTCGCGGAAGAAGAGGCATCACAAACTGTAGATGGCAAGGTCAATCTGCCCTCGCAAACAACGTTATACATAGCGGATGCAGCACTATCATCCGTTGTGCTTCTGCTTCTTGACGATTGCTTGGAGAAAACACTAAATGAGCTTGACAAGAGGGGTGATGATAGCAGCCAGCGAGAGGATCTCTCAAGAGAGAGAGCTAGCAGTCTCCGTGAGCACGTTCAGGAAGGTATTGAGCGGCTCCGCGTTGTCGAAGCCAGCAAGCAGCACTTTCGTCGTAAGCCAAGTCAATTCATGTCGCGCATGCTCGCAAGCCCCGAGTCGCTTTTGAACGTGTGCCTTAAACGCCGGGATTATGTACTGGCGAAACGGATGATCTTGAATTTTGGTCTTCCGCCATCGCGATCATTGGAAGTGGCGGTTGCAGAGAAGCTTGATGATGTTTCCGCGAGACTCAATGAATCTTGGTCGCGTGGATCACAAGACCTGCCTGCATATTCTAATCTTGTGCAGGAGCTCATCGAAGTAAGGTCATCTAAAGATGCTCAAGTGGGGAAGGGTAAATCACTCAATGTGCAGTCAGAAATTCTTGATACGCACCTTCACGCGTTTTACATGACTGTGGACCTTGCCGTGAGCGCCGCTCCGACAATGACACATTCGAACATGCTTCTGAAGGAGGCTCAAGCGGTTCTTGATCGGTGGTTGCGGCTACTGCAGGAGGAGGATAGTGAGATGACATTTTCACGCCGGCTTCATTCATATTTTTCGAATCTCGTGATTCGTAGATACAGTAAGCTAATTGATAACGAGAGGCAGCTAGTCAAGAAGGCTGGGGGGTCAATACCACCCTTGTGGATGTTGCTGAAGCAAGTTGAGAACATGCCCATGGAGCCCACAATTTTGGAATCGCATCTCTCCCAGAAGCAGTCCCGCGTGCAAGCTCTTGATTCCCTGAGAAATGTGTTCGATAAAGTCAAGGTCGGAGGAACCAAGGATGTCCGCCACGTGGATCAACTCATGCAGTCATTTATAAAGCAGTTCACGCAAGACAGCGAGGCGACAAGTATGGCACTTTCGGATTCCGGTAGCTTGAAGCAGCAGGACGTTTCTGCGAGCCCTGTCGAGCAGCAATATCTACTGAACTTTTTGCGGTACATCATGACGATTGGGAATAATATGCGTGCTGCCAGTGTGCGGCTTCATGCGTCACAAAAATCATTAGATATTATGGAGATTCTTGATAGATCGCCAAGAGAAATATTGGCGAAGCTTGTGTTCGAGCTCAATGGGTTCGACGAGGCTGTGCACTTATCTGGCCTCATGAGACTTGATTTAATGAAGGTTATCGTCAGAAGCTCCCAGCCTATTGAGGGAAATATTGACTCTGAACAGACGTCATTTTCTCTGAAAATGAACGTTGTAAAATTCCTCGCCACCCTGGAGGAGAAGAGAACCCTTTGGAACACGCCGGTCGCGTCGCCAATCATTGCCTCTCTTTCGTGTTTGAGACGTCGTTCCTACCCCCGGCTTAATGGAGAATTTGTGAACTACGCACTCAAGCAAAGTCAGGCTTATCCCACGCTGAACCGGTGGATGTGTTTGCGAGCACAGAATATGGCAAATTTCATCAATCTCTTCTTCCCGGCAAATGCTACTCCCCTGCCTCCTCAGCCGACTAGGCAAGACTCCACCGGGCCCTCATCTTTTTTCCTTAACTATGGTGTGAACGACTTTCGGATGTTTGGAGAATTTCGTTACGGCGAGGATGAGGGTCAAAACAGTGCTACCGACGATGCCGATGAATGTTTAACCTTACTGGAGCAGGAAAGTGTGTCTGGAGAGCAGCGTTTTTACGGTAGAGCAATTGAAAAATTGCAAGCGGAGCAACAACCGATGACAGCGCTACACCTAGCGGACACATTTCTCGCGCCACGGTCCACAAAGACCGAAGAGCTTTTACAACAGATTGTGGGGGCTCTGGAGAGTAAAAATGATGCGCATCTTTTCATCTGGCGTATGGAAAACCGTGTAGAAGCCGCAGAGCTGACGTGTAAATACCTTCGAGAGTTCACAGTTGACAAAGGAATTCAGCTGCTGTATATGTGTATATGTCGACTCAGAGGAGCGGCTGCAGGCAGGTGCCCCACAATTTTTCGCACAGTCGTAAGTGAACATGCCAAGTTGAAAACCTACAAGGACATTATGCGCATCGATGGTGACCATTTTAAGAGTTGGCAGCGCATAGCAATGCTTTGTGAAACCGACCCTGAAAGCGTCATAAAGCGTCTACAGGGACTTCAGAAACACGAGCTTGCTAACCAGGTGATGAGCCAGTGGGATCTAAACGCACAATTTCCCGCGCTGAAGGCAGAACTTCTCAGGAGTCACATTTTGCACCTCCTTGTCACAGTAAAGGAAACTCAGCAGGCATTTACACTGCTTGAGGCCCTTGAATGCGAGGAGGCTGCTAGCTTGGCCATCGATTTGATGAGACCAATTGAGAATCTGTCCATAAAATTGCTTCTTGTTCAGTTTGCCATTCATATGAGCAGCAGTGCAGCGGATAATAGCTCGCTTGATTTATCTGCCATGGCTGTGGTGGAGCTTTCCTTGAAAGTTTTAACACGCATTCCTCGGCATTTGCAGGATAATTACCGGCATCTGATTGGTCTGCCAAAGCTTTTGGTCGAAAGTCTTCTCCTTGACAAACACATCAAGCACGTCGCGTTGCTTTTTCGAGAGTTCGAGGAACTTCGTGATGATCACCTTGTGGAAAGAGCTGCGGGCAAAGCCTTAGATTTCAGCCGAGTTGGTCGACCAGTGGACCGCACAAAGACCCTTGTATTGGAATCCGTTAGACTCACTGGAGATTTCCGCGGCGACAACGAGCTACGGGCACGCCACATTTTCCCTGAATCTCCCAATATCACACTTTGTACCTCGATTTTAGATTTGACCAGTGATCACGACAGTGAGCGAGCCGGCTTTATTTGCCTGAGACTTTGTGCCAAACTGTCGCTTCACTTTGCTGACAATAGTGCGCGGATTCGTCCTCGCCTGCTTCAGAGTGTTTTGCGGCATTTATTTACCTATGCCCGCCGACAATTTGGAGCAGCAAGTCGTCGAAATCATGCTGGCGAAAGAGAAAAAATTACTTTTGGCACCGACATCCTGGGCACTGGCAGCAAAGGTCGTGTGACCCAGTGTAGTTTGTGTATCAAGGCTTTGCCCATGCTCATTAAGCTACACGGTCTCCTGCGAAAGGAGGCAGCACAGCAAGAGATGAAGGGGGTGACGATTCTCGACATGGGAGATCCGCGGAAAACAATGCGCCTGCGAGACTTGCTCATGGAAAAGAAGATAGATCGCCTTCATACTGCTTTAAACCTCTCCAGAATCTGCCACCTTGATCCTAGTCCTGTCTATACCGTCTGGGGTTTGACGCTACTACGCGTGTGTAAGTACAAGGAGGCGAGGGAGAAATTTTGTGGCTCTCTGCCCACCATGAGTAGACGAGATGCGGCTACTGCGGTGGGAAGGATTATTGCTACACTCGAAAATTGCAGTGCCCACCCCCATGAGCTGTCTCGATTGCAGCATCAACATGCGAGCTTCGCCTTCTCGATTCTCCGTTCCAGTACCCAGGAGAATTCGCGTATGAACACCAGCGCACGCAGGACCCAAGAAAGAGCTCTGCACGGCGACGGCATTGGCGCCGGGGCCAACTCGGCGGGTTTGAGCGGTGGGCGAACCTCGAAAGATGCGGCGGCCGTCCGCGATGAGTGTCTATTCTATCTGCGAGAATATGGGGTTCCGAGGCAACTCGTTGAGTTCTACGCACGACGAAAGGAAGTTGCGAAAGCTCTCCAGGAACATTTCCGAGCCGGTCTATCCGAGGAGATTTTCACAAGCACCATACTCGACCTTTGCGTATCGACGAGCAGGTTATCGGAGATGCTATCCGCTCTTTCCGATCTCGATAGACCCCGCGCACAAATTCTACCGTTCATGGAAGCGACGTGCAAGTGGCTGTTCGACCGACGATTTTTCACGCTTCTTCACCAAGTGCAAGTGTTCATGGGAGACCAGCTTGGTGCTGGTCTCACATGCGAGCGGCTCTTTGCAAAAGCTAGGGACTACGACCAGCGTGTTGGTCACTTGTACCAGGCAAAAGAGCATTTTTCGATGGCCGCCAGAGAAACTTTCGATCTTCGCTGCAGCAAACTCACGCTGAGGAACTTCGAACTAACTTCTGGGCCCACTAGCGTTAAACCCGGGGATATCTCAGAGATCTCCGACGTCAAAGTTTCATCTACGAAAGATAGGATAGTGGTGGAAGGTGTAAATGATTCCACCTTCCCGCGAACCACTACTTCAGGCGGGGGACGAACTAGTTCAGCATCCAATGGACAAGGCGAGGCATCTCTGACGACCTTCTTCACCACCAAGACAGTTCTAGCAAGAGTGAGCCAAATAGACGCGCAGATTTCCATAGCGGATGCGATGCCTGGAGACAAGAGCCCGGGGCTCGTACTCATTAACATCGGCTTGCCAGATCTGGTTGGGAGCGATGAGATGCAGCAGCGGAGACTCGAGATTTGTGGATTGCTGCTGCTAGCGGGCCATACAAATATCACGAGAGATGTTCTGCGTGCTTTCTCCCTCGAGGCTGTGGAAGGTCTCGCTGCCGCAATGTACATGCAGATGAGAGACCCAGACAGTCCACTTGCCATGCGCATTCTCCGAGCGTCGACGACGCATGACGTCGTGTCGGGATTTATTCAGCGCTTCTCGGCTCTCAAGTCCCTATTCTCTGCCGCGGATTGGCGGAAGACGCTAGACGCCATCATCGATAAGGTTGGAGTGGAGCGCGTGTGGTGGCTGAGGGAGAGGAAACGAGGTCCCGAAGCGATTCCCAATAGACTTCTGCGGCTTCTGGGGAAAACCCTAAATCCAGACTTTCGCCTGGTGACGAAACTTGCAATATTCTCGGGAGATGTCGCAGGTGCCAGGGAGTTTGCAAGTAAGCAGCGGCCTTTTCAAATTGCACTCGAGCTGATGGCTTTTGTGGTGGCGGAAGCTCCCTCCGCTGCGGATTCTGGGGAGATGAAGAAATGCCGCGACACATTGCAGGCCCTGAAGGTTGCAGCGTCCGCGTCCCAGCATTGAAACGCGTCTTTGCCCATAGTCGTCCTCCATTCCTACCACCAATGCGAGGACGATGTCACTATTTGATATGAATTGATACTATAGCTCTACAGTATGGCTGTAGGATATAAAATATAAACGAATGTAAAGGAATGTAATGTTTACTGTTTTTACTGGACACTTCGAGCTTATGATTATGATTATTGTGTGGAAATTATATTTTTCCCCCGTGCATCAGAATCATGCGCTGTAAATTTTACCAAGATCATCAACAGCATGCTCAAGGGCATGGGCAGTCTCTGGGTCGGCACTTTGCTTCGCTTTCATTGCTGCAGACATTACTCGGTGGTGTGCTGCCAAGACCTCCAAATATTCGTCATAACCTTCATCTCCTTTATTTTTCGGCTTTACTTTTTGTGTGAGAAAGTACTGAGAAACCGTATCGATGACATGGCTCGCGTGCTCTTCCTTGGTATTGACCCAGCGAACTGCTTGGTTCATCGCCTGTGCTTCGGGAAACGGCCCGGTATTTTTGCAGATCTCGTTTACCTGCCTCTGAGCCTTGAGAATTGTTTTGATATCCTCCTTGAGATCGGCGATTCGCCTCGGGTCGTCGTAGATACCACAGGGCACCTGGCAGTGCATGTGGGTCGTCGTAGAATGCCACAGGCGCAGGGGGTTTTCGTCTCTGTCGGCCCAGTAGGCAGCCACGCCCGTGGTGGCGGCGGCGGCGGCAGGAAGTGCGAATCGGCGGAGGAGCATTTTTTGTCGCTTGTGCGAGACGAGAGAGAAGAGATTGAAAAAGATACTTCACGTGTGTGTGTGTGTGTGTGTGGTTTAGGTTCTGTCCCAGTTCTTTGTCCGATCTTTTCAGTGTCTATTTTTCTGCCTCTCTCTGGAACCCTACAGAATACCTGTAGTAGCTGCCTCGAGGTGGGCGATCTACGGTGCCATCCCCCCGTACGGCGATCTACGGAGCCACCCACGACGTTGTCCTGGTCAAAGCAAAAACAGCTCTCAGGGGTATCTACAACTACAAGCTACAAGTACAAGTGAAAAAAAAGATGAAGAGGAAAAAATTAGACTAAAGAAAAAAAGCAGTAAGACTATCGGGCAACGTGGTGTGCTCCAGTTTTTTCTCGCATGCCACCTGCCTAAGACGGTCGATAGTAGATAGGTGTTTTGGCCGGTCCTTTTTTCATTGTGCAGGGGAGGATGGTGTACTCTAGTTTATTTTTGCATGCCCCCTGCTTTCCGCAAATAGACTCTATTTTCGGGTGCTATTTTCCGCGGATAGACTCTATCTTCGGACCGAGAATAGAATTCTATATTCGCTGCCCCACACAAAAGATAGAACTGTCCCGTACATATGGTGAGGAGCGGGTGGGTAGGTGGGTACCTTGGGATACAACGGGATACCGGGATGGTACCCCCCGGCACAGCGCTGAAATGAAGGCGGGGAGTGGTGTTAGTTTTTGTCTGCGTCTAAATTCTTTCGCCCCATCCCCCTTCCGTCACTCTGCACGCACTTGAGCCTTTTTTTTTCTCTCTTTTTTTTATCATATTCGATACATGATACACGAATTTCAGTAGCCGTTAAGGTTCAGTACATGAGTAGCCGCTGCTCGGGTCTCCGTGGCACTCCTCGCCGCCGTTACAGCACTTGTCACCACATCGTGTTTCGTCCCTTCCTGTGCATGTTGTGCAAGCGCCATCATGCCCATCCACTCTACACGCCAAGCCGCTGGAACAGCAATTATGGATGAGGCACCGAGAGCATGTCGTGCCGCCACGAAGGAGGGCGGTTTCTTTGTCGACAGACTTTACCAAGGGCCCAGCCACAGCAGCAGCGTCAGCGGTCTTACTGGCAAAAAGACGCTGAAGCACCGCCGAGGTGAACTTTCCGACCTGCGGGCGCGACTCGGTCTTGTTGTGGCAGGTGTAGTCAAACCACTCACTCCAGCACTCCTGGTCAGGCCTGCAGCACTTCATGCTCTTGCCCATGCCGCACTGCCGCCACTCGGGGCACGGCTCAGGTGCGGCGGGCGAGTCCGTGGCGCCGGGCGCTTCCATGGCGGCGTTCGCAGCGGCGACCACGTAGTCCGGCACGTGCTGCGCGAGCGCTCCGTGCGCGGTGGCTAGGACGAGGGCTCCGAGGGCGGCGGTTGCGGCGCGAGAGATGGAGAGCGGCATGGGGATGCGCAGTGCGGGAGTGCGGGGGAGGCGGGAGGGGGTGAGGGGGTGTAATAGACTTCCCGGCACTTCTCATATCCGTAGGTCCCAGTAGCACGATGATTCCCGTAGGGGGAAACATGTGGTCGACCTGCTCTTACTCACAGGCCTGGTAAGGTATTGTATTTTACCGATACCTTACTGTACCAGGTTCCACAGTACTGTAGTGTGTCTGGAGTTAGAGTTGAATCTAAATCTAAAAATCTAGTTGTGGAGTGAAGATCAAAAGTCCCCTCACTGGGGGGTGTAGTGGGATGTTTAGACTGGACACAGAATTCCACGTAAAAAATTCTCTCAAATCGAAAAAGGGTTGTCGAAAAATGTCGAGACGGTAGACGACACTTCGAAAAAGCGCGCCATGGTCAGAATTATGGGATTCTTGTCATGGTGAGAAAAAAGACCAAAACTTTTTTGAAAAAAAGTTTCACGCTAATCGCTTAAGACAAGTTTTCCGAAATATCAAAAGGAGCATTTTCGCGTATACATCCCAAAACTAATTCGGCCTCCCTCTCGTCGAAAAGTGTCGTGGGGAGTTATTTTTGCGTCACCCCGTATCATCACACACGCACTATCATACTATCACACACAGAGGTGTGTGCCCGGCATTGGGTCTTCGGGAGAACATGATCGGAACATTGGAAAATCGTACGTGAGGCGTCCCCCGGGCATCAGATCAGTGGAAGCATTTTCGGTCGCCTCCGGGAAGCCACACCGGAAAGGCGCGGTGACTGCAATATGCATACTACTTTGACTTCTGTGCATCTTCAAAATAGCGGGGAGAGAAACTAAATTTAAAACGAGACAGTGACGAAGAGACGACTACTCTGGGGTGGTTTTGAGTGTCATTTTCATTTTATTTTGCGACGACGCGGTGCGCTGGGGTGAGCGACACGCCTGGTAACACGGGAGGGGGCGGGCTGCTCTCTGGAGTGCCGGCAATCTTCAATTTGTAACCGCCAACCGCCAACCCTGCTTGAGAGAGAGTGTGTGTAGTGTGTCTGTGAGTGAGTGAAAAGAAGTTGAAGAAGATCGAGATTTAGACGCGCGGTAGCGGGGGGCGGGTGGAAGAATACCACCAAGAGGAAAGTCTACTGCTGCACCAGTGAGGCTTAAGCGCGAAGCACCAAGAGGAAAGGCACACTGACTCTTCGGGAAAAAGAGAAACTGGAACTGTGGTTGGGGGGACTCCGGGGAGGCATTGGAGAGCAGCCCTTGACGAACACAGGTAGCTATTGTAAGTAGCATGTGCAGTCGCGTGGGACTCCTGGGCTGTGGCGCGATCGGATCCGTTGTTGCGCGGTCCCTCATTGCAGGCGAGGTGCCCGGGGTAGAGCTTGCGCGGGTCCTTGTCAGGCGAAGGCGCTTAGTCGCAGGAGATGGGGGTGAGGAGCGCACCCTTGACTCTAAAGTTCTCGACTTGACAACAATGGATGAGGACGAGTTTTTCGGTGACAAAGACACGGCGAGTGGGAAATGGGATCTTTGTGTCGAGGCCGCCGGGCAAGACGCGCTTCGAAAGCATGGTATGAGGGTGCTAGAATCGGGGCGGTCGCTTCTTGTTACAAGCGTCGGTGCGTTTACAGACGATCGTCTATGGAAAGATTACCAAAGTGCAGCAAAGATGCACGGATCTAGGGTTTTGATTTGCGCTGGAGCCATGCCTGCAGTGGATTGGATGGGAAGTGCTGCTCTAGCTGGAGTAGATCGTGTATTTGTGAGGCAGACAAAACCAGCCCATGCCTGGATCGGAACCCCTGCCGAAGATACTCATGATCTTGTGGGCATGACGGATCCGACTGTGATTTTCCGTGGAAAAGCTCGAGAATCGGGTTCACTCTTTCCAAAAAACTCCAATATCAGCTGTACTCTGGCGCTAGCCACTGCTGGTCTGGATGCAACGACAGTCGAACTTGTCGCAGTCCCTGGGGGAAATGCAAATTTGGTTGATGTGGAGTTCGAAGGGCCGGCAGGTCGGCTGTCTGTGTCGATGGAGGGTTTCCCGAGCCCCGCAAATCCAAAGACATCGATGGAGGTCCCCCTATCAGTGGTGAAAGCGATCAAAAATGTGTGCAGTCCTGCAGCTCTGGGAGTCTAGCGATCGTCGCTTCCTGGAAAGGCAAACTACGGGCGCTGCACCACACACAGATGTTTGATCAAGTGATTTGCACATTCGTAGGGAATCAACGCGATAGGCATTTCCTTTTCGTGAGCAGCAATCCACAAAGGCGAGATGCCATTTACGTCGGCGGTATCCACTTCCGCGCCGAGACGATAAGTAAGCACAAAACACTTTTTTGGGCATTGAAGATCGTAGCTAAAACTAAAACTGAAAATCAAGAACATTTTTTAAATTTCACTCGACGACGAATAAGCGCCAAAAGCCTATTTTAAATCCGCGCCACTCTCGCGAGACCGCAGAGCCGGGCCTCGAGCACCTGTCATCCGGAGGTGGTCTGAGAGATAAAGTTAAAGTTATAAAGTTATAGATTCGCGATCCAACTCTCCTCTCTGTCTGTCTCTTTGTGCAGATATAGAGACTGGTCCAGAGAGAGAGAGAGACCACATCCGTCCGCCTTTTGTTGTTTTGAAAAACGAGAGCCTGTGCCTCTCGCATGGTCTCCCGCGGCGAGACCGTGGACACCCTGCGACGCACGTCTCCGTATAACCGTCTCCTGCAAGACGTGCGGGAGACCGTGAGCAGATCGACCTTGCCTCTTCAAAGCGGTGGTGCCTTGGGAGGCGCGGGCAATCCCCGGGAAAGAGCGGCCTGGAGGGGCGCGCCACCTCGAACTGGGAGTGCACTCGCGGGTGGCCACACTGGCCAGAACACTGCCTCGGCGCAGCGGCATATTTCTGCGGAGGACACAAGGGGTTGTGACAGTGGCGGTGTCACCGGTGGTGCCGGCGCTTCGAAATATCTGTCTGACGCGCGATCTCGTAAGAAGAACACGGCGCTTCGGGACATAAGCAGTGCCAGAACTCTGCACGGGAAGGGGACTGAGGTCCGCGGTAATATGGATTCACCCACTTCTTTTCCTGTGCAGGAGGCGCAAAGTGATGCGAAGGGGCAAATCAGCTCTGCATTTCCGCACCTCCAAGTCGATTCACCCATTATTCGTCGTCTTTTAGAGCGTGTGGCTGGAGACGTCTTGGGGAATCAGAGAAAAACCGTTGGCCATGTCGGCAGACGCAGTGATAAGAACACCTCACCTGCATCCCAGCAAGGGACTTCCCCCTTCAGTGGAGAGAGATGCCGTGAGTCAAGAGGACATGATACAGAGGCAAAGAAGCCAGGTTCGCGTGATGAGACGAATTGGGAAATGGGGGAAGGGGGCAATTCTGTGAGCTTCGAAGTGTGGAGCGCGATGCGGGAGACGACTTACGAGAATCTCAGGGAAAATGGTGCTATCCGGGCTTCGATTGCGGCACCACCGGATAGTATAAACCAGAAAGTTGGCGCGGCGGCCATGGCAGCTCTCAGACGAGATGTGGAAGCACTTCAACAAGATAGAACATTTCTGTCGTTCGTAGCAGCATTGTCAGACGACGAAGAGAGGTCGGCATCGGAAGCTTACGGATGTGGGAGTTCCGAGGATGAGTGGGATGATGATGGTGATGCAGGATTTGAGGCCTCGCCCATCAATTTGGAGCATTTTCTTCTCACCGAAACTCGACTGCTCATGGAAATGACCACAGCAAGTGGATACCGCTGCGAGGCATTTTCGAGTGACATTTGGCGCAATGCGCGGGAAGCGGGCAATCTTTCATGCGAGGAGATAGACGAGGTTCGGCACTGTTGGGAGAATAGCGATTCCGTGCAGGGCCAAATCCCTGATGACCGCACTACTTCTGAGACCAGGGGAGAGAGGACGGCTGATAGCAGTGGGAAGAGTTATGAACACTCTCGCCGCCAAATGTTTCTAGACTATTTTGAGACTGTCGATGATTCCACTGCTCGGTCTCTTGTAGAGCAGCTCTGCCTTCGCGCGAAAGAGCTAGTCCCTGAGCTGGGCGAAGATTTCGTTTGGGAATGCGATCCGCAGGCGCTACGCGGCTTCGCTTCACTTGCCGGCCCCGAGGCACGTGAGCCATTACTCGATCTAGCGGCGGCAGTGAGTGCCTTTCGCGGCTGTGGAGAGAGTGGCACAATGGCGGCGGGTGCTGATGGAGTTGCGCATCAGCAAAATTGTGCGCCAACATCAAGTTTTTGCCTGCGCATTGTGCACGACACTCACCGGACTGGTTTCGAAGAGGCGAAGGATATTCAATTGTATCCCGGGTGTCTGATTGGAGCGCGATATATGTACTTGCGGAAGCTCGGTGAAGCTGCGTTCAGCACTACTCTCGAGTGTATTGATACCCATAATAAGCACCGCGTCTGTGCGAAAATGATAAAGAACAGCAAGGACTTTTTGGATCAGTCTCTCGATGAAATAAAGGTTTTGCGGTATTTGAATGCAGCTGGTGACGTGGATGAGCACCGCGTACTCAAGCTTCTCGACTATTTTTATTACAAGGAGCATCTCTTTATTGTCACAGAGCTTCTAGGCGACAATCTCTATGAGCTTGTGGTGCAGCGAGAAGGGTATTTCAACCTACAGCGCATCAGGGAGATTGCGATACAATGCTTGGAGGCGGTTCGCTATATTCACTCGCTCGGCCTCATTCACTGTGATCTAAAACCGGAAAACATCATGGAAGAAAGGGCAACTTCCGGCCGGGGGGGGTGCAACGTCAAAGTCATCGACTTTGGCTCTAGCTGCTATACCACCGATAGAATGACTCCGTATGTGCAGTCACGCTCCTACCGTGCGCCAGAGGTGCTTCTGGGAGTGCCCTACGGGCAACCAGTCGATATTTGGAGCCTTGGCTGCATTTTCGTAGAACTCTGGACTGGGGACGAGTTATTCGCAAACCATTCTGCGCAGTCGATGCTGGCGCGGATCCAAAGCATCTGCGGTCCATTTCCGCGCTGGATGCTTTTCAGGGGCAATAATGTATCCAGATATTTTATTGGTGCTCGTTGGTTGTTTGAGACAGCGACTGACATCGAAGAGGAAGATGGTGATGGTGATGGTGAGTGTGACGGGAAAGATGAGGGTGAACGCCGGGCGGGGTCCTTGGAACGACAGCGGGAGAGTAGGGACGAGAGTTGGGAAGGGAAACTATTTGTGTTGCAACCCAAACGAACCTCGCTGAAGCACCGGCTTCGTGCACCGCAAGGATCGCATTTTCTGACTTTTATTCGCGGCTTGCTGCAGCTCGATCCGCTGAAACGCATGACAGCTGACGAGGCGCTGAATCACGCTTTTCTTCGCTCATAAGATCTTGACGCTCGAACTCACATCTCACAGCTCACAGTCACAGCTCACGGTAAAAGTAAATAGGAATAGCTCACGTTTCTACCCGCGTAAGCGAATGATTACAATTGCACACCACACGTTTCCCGTATTTCACTTGCACTTAATTCTTAATGCTAAATGCTAATTTGAAATTACAATAATTTTGCTCAGAACTCAAAATAGCAAAATAGCAAAATAGCAAATTAATTAATTTAGCTCATACTCATACTCATACTCATACTCATACTCATACTCGTACTCATACTCATACTCGTACTCATACTCATACTCATACTCGTACTCATACTCACACTCATGCTCATACTCACACTCACACTCACACTCACACTCACACTCATACTCATACTGTACTCATACTCGTCGTACTCGTACTCGTACTCATACTCTCACTCTTACTCTTACTCTTACTCTTATCATTTATCAAATTATCATTATCCATCATTATCATTATCATTATCATCAGTCATCAGTCATCAGTTATTGTTATTGAACATTTGAATCTCATGTAAATTAAATGTACATACAATGTACGAGCAAATGTAAGTGTAAGTGTAAGTGTAAATGTAAATGTAAATGCAATAGCAATAAGTGCTCCCAATACTCTGCACTTAAACCGCATACTGGTACTCCACCTTGACTTCGCAATTAAACATGCCCACTTGCGACGAGTACAGTACGCATTGCTAAATTTAATGGAAAAACGACGAAGGAAAAAGTAGAAGGAAAGCCCAGATTTTCGTCAGTAACTGTTGCCGTCACTGTCACTCTCGTAATCCTCAATATAAATGCAATTCTTTTTGGGTTGCTTTTTTTTCGATACGCGGAACGCAGGCTTCGCAGAAGGGCGTTGTTTCTTGTTGGTGGCAGGTTTGTTCCCACCATCAGCACTGGCACCGTTTTCAGATAAGCCACGGGAGCGCTTCTTGTTCGGGGCTACATCTTTCGAAGGCTCATTCGCATTAAAGTAACGACTTTCCACGGCTTCATCTACAGAGGTCAGGGCAGGAAAGGCGTGTATCAGCTTCACATCTTTGACATAAGATCTGACAGTGTCAAGAATGCACTGGCCAAAAATGGAACGGGGTCTTTTCCTTAAACCATGCGTTTTGAAATAGTCCAAATGGTGCTCCTCTGTCGGGCAAAGTACTGCGATTTTGTGCCTGAGTTCAGAAGGAATCATGTTTTTTAGTTTACCCTTGATGCGTTTCTCGTCCTGAACTTTCTTTAGCTCATCTTCGAGTTTCCTTCGGAGTCCAGATACCAGTTTTGAAGTATACTCGTCGTCAGCACGTGCAGGGTGTCTCATCCTGCATTCAGAAATGCTAATATCTTTGAATGTGCCCTGACTGCTGGTTTGTTTGCTGGAAGTGGCGGAAACTTTCCCCACTTTGGCTGACTCGGATTCGAAGCCATTGCTCTTTTTCTTTCTCGTCTTTGCCGCTGCTTTCGACGTATTTTGACGCTTCGCGATTTTCACCAGTACTTCACACTCGACCTTTAATTCCCGGCGTTGCAGTTTGTACCGCTCTGGCCCAGCCTTGATGTAGGTAATAGGAAACCCCCTGAACCCCTTCGTTCTGAAGGTGGCAAAAATGTTGAGCATCACCATTCGCTGGTGAAGTTGATCAAGAGACTTTACACTCAAATTCTTGCACGAACCAAATAGGGACCCGGTTAGTTGCTGCTGAACGTCAGCCTTCTGCTTCTTGATCTTGCATCCAGATTGTCCTTTCACGAAATTTCGTATCTGGGGCCAGGTGAAGTACTTCGGGGTGAGCCCAATAACAACATCGATGATGCGCAGAGCCTCCGCGGTGTAATCTAGCATTCGAACTTGCTTTGAGCCTTGGCGGGAGCAGACATCACAAACTTGGTTTTTCTGGGATGGTTGAGCGTTGCAACCCCCGAATGTTTCACCGAAAAACTCCAACTGCATTACTCTTCTACATTTGACTTGGTTCTTGCAAAAAGCGACCATCTGATCAAGTTGATCGAGCTGATTTGTCTGGTTGTCGCTCAACTGACGCCGCCCAGCCCAACCCTTGGACCCATCTGTGTCGAGTATCATACTTTTCAGTACCTCCCTATCCTTGAAATGGTAGAAAGCGACACATCTGGACGGAAGACCATCCCGCCCCGCACGTCCACTCTCCTGATAATAGTGGGTTGGGCTCTTAGGAAGTGAGAAGTGAATCACAAAGCGCACATCTGGTTTGTTGATACCCATACCAAATGCGATGGTGGCGCACATAACTCTAATGGACTGCCCACAGCTCCAGTCCCGGTGCCGCCTGCTCCGCACATCATCCTCCAATTGCGCGTGGTAGTACGAGACGTACTGGTGGCCGTAGGTCCTGCTCCTCGGAAGCAGCTCCGTCAGGCTTTCGGCAACTTCTTGGCACATTCGACGCGAAAGACAATAAACGATACCTGTCTCGCCTGGGTACTCCTTTATGATTTTCACAATCTCCTGGATCGTTGCCTTGTTGGATCCTCGGGGTCGAACTTCATACTTGAGGTTGGGGCGGTTGAAACTAAGTTTGACTTGAAAAGGATTGCACATATTCAGGTTTTTCACGATATCTGCCCGCACACGGTCCGTGGCTGTGGCGGTCATAGCCATCACAGGCACGTCAGGAAAATCGGACTTCAATCGACCAAGCTGAAGATAGTCGGGTCGGTAATCGTGGCCCCACTGACTGACGCAATGCGCCTCGTCCACGACGATGCGCCGAAAAAGTCCAGCTTGGTGCACTGTGGAAAGAGCGCCCATGAAAGCTCCACTCTGCGCAATTTTTTCGGGGGTGACAAACAGCATACACCATTGTGGTTCCTGACTACGACAACGAAACATCTCGCTGAGAATCTGACGGCTCTCCTCCTGGTCCTGTGTCGAGTTGAGGTACACGGCATGGGTGACCATTCCCTCCAGGGAGTTAATCTGCTCGACCTGATCCTGCACGAGAGATATTAGCGGAGATACCACAATTGTGACGCCGCGCTCGATGAGAGCGGGGAGCTGGTAGCACAGAGACTTTCCCCCGCCAGTTGGCATAATGGCAAACACGTCGCGACCAGCGAGGGCGTTCGTGATACATTCCTTCTGTCCATTCCGGAAGGAGCCGTAACTGTAGTAGTTCATGAGCTGGTCACGCAGCTCCTGGTCGCTGTATTCCTGGCGCCTACATGAGCCAGGATGCACGCCAGCCGCATTTCCGCCCGGGATCCTCCCTGGTGGCCGAGATGATCCTGGAGGGCCCTCACGGGACCGCGGGTTCGGACACTCGTTGGCAAAGTGGCCATACTCTAAACAATTGTAGCATTGCATGTTCGAGCGGTCAGATTTAGCCGCGTCCCCAATGTCGCGGCTCCACTCGCTACTGCTGCTCCCTGCGTGCTGGTTTGGCTGTCGCGGCTCCGGGGCGGACGCAGAGGCGTAGGCGTTGTAGCTGGAGGAGGGGCTACGCTGTCTCGAGGCATCGGGGGGCGGAACGTACGATGGCGGTGCGTTTGAGTGGCACGTGTTTGGATGCGACTCCATCGACTGATTATAATGCTGCGGTCGCGTCGCATCTAGTGATCCTGCTGCATAATTGCCACCAACTTGAGAACTCTGTGACCTGCCCAGTTGCGCGTGGGAGCTGCGATTGGCAGCATTTCGCGCGTCTTTCAGTTCCGACTCGAGTGCATTTTTCTTTTGATTAAGTCGTTGCATTTTTTTCTGCGCCATTTCCGTCTTCGCAGCATCCGGAGCGTCGACAAGAATGGCACCAATAAATTCTTCTTTCGCCTTCGCCAGCGCCTTCTCCACGTGGCGCAGATTTCCCTCTATGGACGCGATGGGTCGGTGCTTCTTCTGCTGCGCTGCTTCAAGCTGCAGCTGCAGCATATTCAGCAGATCAGATTTAGCTTTCAGCTCCTCCGTGAGCGAGCTGCTATCACCACCACTAAGCGTAATCTCGACGACTTTGTTCTTCAGGATACGAAACGCAGACGTCTGCCTTTCAAGCTCTTTCATGAGTGTCTCCACCGTTGAGGTCGTACTTGCCCTAGGTTTCGCAGCAAGGCTTGCACCACCGCGGATCTGGGGTGAACCTTGATGCGCAGCCGAAGCCGAGATATTGCTTGTGGTGCTTCGAGAGGCTCGGGTCGAAGCCCGACTTGCATCATCGCTAAAGTCTTGGCTGCGCCGCTTCTCTTCGATGCTGTGCAAATCAACCTCTAAAAATTCATCATCGTCATCATCGGATTCATTGCCCATGTCCAGCCCACGGCTGTTGGGTCGAGTCGCCATGTTTCCACAAAAATCCGGCGGTTGTCCTCCAGTGTGTCTGTGCTGGCTACCCCGCAGAGTAGTACCCCGCAAAGACTGCGCTGCAGGTATTGAAGACGAATCCAACTTGTCGGCCGAAGGAATTTTGGACACCCCAACCATTGGTATAGGTAGATCCAGCAATTCTTCATCATCGTCAGAATCAGAAATGTTAATAATAGTTGGAGTGCGCGAGCGCTCCTGACGAGTGCCGCGTTGATCTTGATGCGCTGATGATCTCGATGCAGCTGCAGAAGCAGACGTTTCCCGTTTTTTTTGTCTCACCAGGGCGATCTTGGGAGGGTCGTCCACGGTATGCGATATTCTCTCACCTTGGTTTGCAGCTTGGAAAGAAATTCTGTCCGAGAGCGTCTCAAGGTCTGCTTTGGAAGGAAGGTGCTCTGCTTGCCGTGAGTTCGGGTCCACGAACTGCGCTCTGACTGACGCCCCTCCTACGTCGCCCGCGTCTGCCCGCGACCCATTCTTCTCGCGAAAGTGCCCCGTCCCTTGTGCCCCTTGTGCAGGTGGTATGAGACGCGGATCGACACGCCCCGTCTGCGTCGTTCTCGCAAGCAAATCCCGCTCCCTGGGCAAACAATGCCTCATGGTCCTTGTGACCACCTCCACGTTGTCTGTCCGACGAGGATGTCTGTGCTCCGTCCCGCCCACGCACACCTCCAAAGCAGATGGCGACGCCACCCAGGACGTAGGACGTGGGAGGGGGGGGGGATCTCGCAGCGCCGGCGCTTGGTTGTTCCCGGGATCTGCAGCGCCGCGAGGTCCGTCCCCCTCCGAGTCGGGACCGGGACCGGCACCAGTCGCCGGAATGCGGGTCTCTCGTCTCTCACGTCTCTCCCGCTCTCTCTCTCTTTCATTGACTTTTTCGTCCAGGGAGATACAGAGACGGCGCCTGCAAAATGAAAAGCGCCATTTGTGGCCGGGTAGCCGGCACGGACAAGCCAGGCCAAAGCCGCGCGACACTTTGGCGTAGTGAACCTCACCAAAATAGTGACCCTCGACGACGCCTTTTCGGCGGGTGTTAAGTCGTTGGAGCCACCCCCAGTGATGACTAGAGTACTTTTCGTGTGGTAAGATACAATACGCAGTCTATCATGACTCTGGAGGTCGGGAGGGCAGGCAGGCGGCTTTGCAAAGCGGCGGCTTTTCAGGCCTCTGCTAAAAATTTCCACGAGTCCTGGAGCCAAATTTCAAAATCGTACGGTAGGGAAATGGGCGGGAAGAAGAGGAGGTTTGTCGCTCCCCCCGGAGATGACGCTAGCTTCGATGTAATTTGTATGTATGGGATACTCGCCTAAATCTGACTACCTATTTAATCTACACTTGATAAGACGCAATTCCTTAACCTTCGTACTTGAGTTTACGCGTCCACATCTTCACCTGGGTCTGATCATGGAACTTCGAATAGTCGATCTGTGGGCATGAGGGACACCCGACTTTCTGCGGGGCCTGATTTTATCCATTCCTGTGAATTTAAATGTTAAAAAATTCCTGAATTTACATGTCGAGACACTGTAGGAAAACGTACATGTCGAGACAGAAGCGAAGACGAACCAGGGAGAAGGGGAAGGAGGGTA
>JACLAD010010377.1_pt1 | contig 21149 bp, 19 predicted proteins | sample 8027901 | NCBI WGS metagenome assembly JACLAD01 (sample SAMN15725071, study PRJNA655200) | protist metagenome | isolation source: fluorescence activated cell sorting (FACS) single amplified genomes of... | place: Spain: Blaines Bay Microbial Observatory, Mediterranean Sea | collected 2016-07-05 | reverse complement strand
TCGCCAAATCCATGTTATCGTCTGTAAATACATGGTAAAGTATTAGAGAGGTGATGACATCTAATAAAACTACGAATTATAATTCATAAATTTGTAGTTTTATTAGATGTAAAAAAGGTGTTCATATTTTGTGGTATCCCCAGTAGGTCTACCTCTACCAAGAATAATCCAGTAAGTATGTACAGTACCACCCGTAGGTAGGTAAGTACCTACTTATAGTGCGACAGCAAAAATATGATACACGCTTCATATTTATCTTTGATAGAAGCAAGCATGTAAGAATCAAACACACTGAACAGTTGATCATACCTTAACTGTACGACTGTTGGTCCATCTCTATGCAAGATTATGAACAAAGAAGTCGAACACAAAAACAAAAGCATTTTCTTCCAAAAATATACTGGCTTGAACTTCAATAAAAGAAGAGAAACATTTACACAGTCGATTTTCTTCACTCATGATCTCTAGCAGCAAAGTGGGACCAGCGCTAATAACAAAAGCGGAAGAAGAAGAATTAGAACACGAAGAACATGAAGTCCTTATTCGAGACACTTCTCCCAGCTCTATTAAAGATGCAGAAAGTAAGGGTCTTTCTTATGCCACTTATCTGATAGTCAAAGCAGATGACCACTTATTTAAAGAGTTGATACTTAAGGACCAAGGTTTATTGCTTAATTGTGATAATCCCAACGAGTCTACTCTCCTGATGATCGCCACACATCAAGCATGTATTGCTGTTAGTAGGGACATAGAGTCAAGTAGGGAAATGATTATTCTAGAATTCATACTCTATAAATTGAGAGAATTTTCATTAATGGACGAAATAGATAGAGTCAATAGCGTTGGGAGCTCAGCGATTATGATAGCAGCAGAATTAGGATGCACGTATGTGGTTAAGTTACTGCACGAAAATGGCGCTAATGTATATCTCAAGCAAGATAAATATGAAAATACAGCGTTGATTTTGGCGTGTGAGCGAAATCATGTGGATGTTGTTAAGTATCTTATGGAATTTGATCCCGAGTTATTATATTACAAAAACAAGTATGGTAAAACTGTACTGTCAGTCGCCATGGAAAAAGGATCGCTTGATGTAGCGAAATGGTTTCTATTCCAGTATGGTGGTATTGTCGACGTCAACGAACGAAGTATTAAAGGCATATCTTTGTTAATGTATGCGTGCTTTAATAGCGAAGCTCATCACGAAATACTAGATGCTTTACTAGATAAAGGTGCTGATCCTCTTCTTGGTCCTATGGGAGCGTACTATACCAATTCCCTCATGTGGGCTTCTATTCGTGGCTCGACTCATGCAGTGCGAAGATTATTATTGAATAGCGAAATGAGAGAGTGTATCAATCGATATAGTGGTGAGTTTAGCCATGGATGTAGAACAGCGTTAATGATGGCCTGTGCAGAAGGCCACTATGATATGGCAAAGATTTTGAAGGATAATGGTGCATCTTTATGGATGGTCCGACCTGCAAAATATGGTAGATTAGAGTTTTTATACGACGACGAAAGCCTCCTTAAGTGGCACGATGATGAAAACGTCCATAGCAGCATAAAAAGAACAGCTTTTCATATGGCTCTTGAACGGGGTCATGTAAGAGTAACCGAACTTTTCATTCGCGATAGCTCAGTCTCTTTGAATGACCCTAACTTTTATAGTGAACAAGATGGATTATCTTACTCCCTAGACCTCCAGGATCCAAATAAAATCTACAGTTCACAAACCCTAGATAAGCTGGCTGATGTGTATTTGAGACCAGAATGCATGATGGAACTGATAGATGTGGCTGGTAAATGTAGCTTTCATTTCAACTTGTTAATAGTCCTGTTCCAGAGGCTACGATCCATTCGCTTCTTACTCGACGAGGGAATCTTCAGACTCCTGCAAAACATTCATAAATCTAGAATTACGAGACATAATTCTTTTGATGACGCAGATCTAGTGTATAAGCTCACGCAATTGCTTCATCAACTTTACCTATCTAAAGCGGCGCAGCCTGTCGAGCTTCAGGGCATAAATGAGTGGCAGGGTATTGTAGATAAAGTTGTCGACAACACATTCAACTCCTTTGAGCTCCGACATGACAAGTCTAGAAGTCTTATGATGACGTATCTGAATGATATCGACTCTATAAACTGGACACATTATAATGGCGAAGCGATCTCCGATGAACGTGTGCGATTTGCTCTTGCGCTCTTCAAAGGTCCGTTGGCTTTATCGTTGCGTATGGAGGCGTCGTCTCTATCTAAGTTTGCGCGTGTCGACGATGTTTTCTGGGACTATCTACGCTTGGACGCCCCGAGAAGTCGATATATCGAATTTTTCAGGCGCTATCTATGCTTGGATTTTAATTGCATTCTTAAATGGGCGGCTGACACAAATTCCGGGCGTCTACATTCGGATTTAATACATGCTCTTGAATGGGCGGCTGACACAAATTTCGGGCGTCTACATTCGGATTTAATACATGCTCGATACAATCCATCCATAATGTTTTTTGCGGAAGGCGTTTGCAAATTATCTGTTCTTGTTCTTGTGACGGGCATTATATATAGACTCAAGAATGATACAACGTGGATCGACCTCCGTCTATGGAGAGGTGCGCTAGCTCTGACTACTTTATCACATTTGCTACACGAGTATGGCGAGATGTGCTCGACCGAATTTAGTATGATTCCATCCATCCGTCAAGTGGTCCACTATTTTGACAATATTTGGAATTATTGCGACGCCATAGGTTATACGTGTTTACTAATTTGGACTTGTGGCTACTTTATCAACGAAAACGAGAGTTATGTCGCCGAGTGTGCGATTTCTACTTCTGGGATATTTTTATGTACGGGTCTTCTTCGATACGTTACCGTTGTAGAGTCCTTGGGGCAATTCACTATAATACTTATCGAAATGATTAAAGACCTTACATGGTTCATATTCATGTTTCTTATCATCTTGTTTGGATTTGCAGTGTCTTTATATGGACTACTGCATGGACAAAAATTTTGTGATTTGGATGAAGATATCGCTGAGTCGGAATGCGCTCCTGATCCTTACTTCCGCACTCCTTGGAAAACATTTCTTACGCTATTTAGCGCAACCTTGGGTAATTTTGATTTGGAGATCTATTTAAATCGAGGGCCGTACAACGGGGTTGGCAACGCAGTCATTTTAATATTTTTGATAGTGTTTGGTATTGTTCTACTTTCGTTGATAGTTGCAAGAATGTCGGCAACGTATGAAGCGGTAGAGAAAAGTGCCTTTCAACGTTGGCAGTTTAGTAAAGCTAAGTTTGTGGAAAGTTTTCTATTGATTCATGAGAGGAATGTGTTTTGCTTGCTGCCTCCACCGCTCAACCTTATTCCGTTGGTTGCTAGTTTTAGTGTCGTCGCTACGAAATCATATGTTACGGGTGTTGGAATGTATGATGAGCAGTACTCTGTGACCACACTTCTATCAGTAGGTGGAACCGTAGCTGATAAAGTCATGGGTATAATCATGTCTTTTTTTGCTCCATTCGTAGAGCTTATCAGAATTCTCTTGGAAAGTATCAAAATTGTCGACAGAAAACTATACAAGGCTATTTCTGTAAAAAACCTCTGTCGCTTTTTTAATGTGAGTATTCTTTTCATCATATTTCCAGTTATGTATCCATTCTACGCTTTCCATTTAATTTTGAAATCTTTGAGTTTATATACTCTGATCGACCAAATTGAGCAAGAACATCGTGGCAGAAAAATGGAATATATGGTAAGTTGGCCTAGAGAGCAAGTTTATAAGGAGATACATGTACAAAGTAAGGATAAGGACGCTCATATAGAAGCGAGATTCTTAAATATAAAAAATACTTTCCTATACTTTCGTAGAATGTCATGCAAGTTTGTGGCCTCCTCCACATCAGATCCAACACTGAACTTTTCAGTCACATCCACATTTGATACTAACGTTGTAGAAGATTTTAATGGGTTAGTATTAGTATGTAAAGATGCTTATATAAGGATACCTCTAATCCGTCTATTCGACGATGTCCATTCTTTTGTTCGAATGGAGTTGATATTATACGACGATCGCGGAGAAGAGTTTGCAACCAAAGATGTCACATCCGTTATTAAAGTGGTTGTATTGAACTTCAGGTTTGAAGGCAGGATGGAGTTTTCGTCAACACTTGTAGGAGATTCTAATGTAGAAATGAATGTGGTTATGTATACAAGGAACATAGAAAGGCTAAGAGGGACGGACCACGCTATGTTTAATATTTGGTCAAATGGGCAGAAAGAACGCGTAAAAAGCGGCAGTGATTTTGATCACTTAGATCGTCGCGCTACCTGTTCAACGACTCCTGATGTTAAGGAATTGTTGAGCAGTCAACAGATCATGAAACAAATCTTACGACCTGTGTGTTACTCTACCCGTGCCTCATCCTCTGTCAAGTTTAGTCAGAAAAGTCTTGAGATGATCTTCGAACCATTGAAATCGAAAGAAAAGCTCTTGACTGAGCCTGACACACACGACTCAGTGACTGCCTAGCTGCTAGCGCAGGAAGATCGAAGTGATGTACATTACCTCAATTATATGAGTATTTTATGATACATTAGATTTAAGTGACTAGCTAGGTACTTTACCTACTTGTTTGTCTCTCTTTCTAATGGGTTTAACGCAAATATATCAATCTTGAAGTTATCGTCTTCATCCATTTCGTCATATTCATTGTAAATTGTTCCATCGTTTGAATCATGTATTCCCATTACCATTACGCCATCGTTATGTCGAAACCCTTCTTTAAAACATAAGAACAATTCGTCGCGTAATTCGCTTCTTTTTATTTTCAATTCATGGTAGGTATCGCTTAATTTGTTCGCAATCGCCTGTAATCACCAAACGTGTATTTTCTCCAATTCTTGTTAGCAACATCTTCATTTGAGATATTGTACTATTTTGCATTTCATCAGCCACGATCCAACAGTTTTTGAATGTTCTTCCACGCATAAACCCTAATGGAGATATTTCTATTTTTTGCTCTTCTATCAAATTTGTTAATAGACTAGTACTTGAACTTGAACCTTGAACTTGAACGCGCTTCACGATAATAATAATAATGATAACGATACAATGGCGAAGCAAGCGATACCTAGCTTTAGCCTCTGAGCTCTGAGACTTGATCGTATTCATAGTCACTGTTATCTGTTACTGTTATCCGTTCCCACCAACTCATCTTTCGCCCATTAACCACAACTAAGTTCTCGATCTCATAAACGCCGTCGCCGATAGCTTCGTCGATTTGCTCGGTAGACTATGTCATGAATTGCCCTTACAACGAGGATACGAGGATAAGCAGCGCTCCCACTCCCACCCCACAGTAAAGCTTGGTAAATGTAGCACATATAAGTCGGTTGACGTCTATAAACCATTAAAATGTCAGTCTGACGGACTTAATCTCCGGGTACGCCATTCCAATCGTTCATTTCCTCATACGATGATCTGATGCGCCCACAACTACAACGATATGCAGTCATAGACTCCATTTCGAAAAGAGCTCTTTTCCTGCGCACAGTCCTCGATTATTAATTGATTTTTTTGGAAATGGGCCCTGCCTGCTGCCCGCCTTTATTCCTAGGAAAATGTAGGAAAAATTGATTCCTAGACTTTTTCTCGCAGACTTTTTTTTCGTAAACTTTGGAGCGTTTTTTTTGTAAGTATAATTAATAAGTCAGTCTTCAAAGCAGCAGCTGCAGATACAAGGATTTGAAACTGTTACGCGTATTTCACAATCGCATTGAATACCTGGGTAAAAGCAGTACGCTGCCAGTAGAAAGTACGGTTGTTGTGTTTACGTAAGCCTAGTAAGTGATCTTTGTGAGGAATTCATATCTTGTAGGGGTGTTTGTTAATTTTCCGAAATGGTACTGGTTGCCGCAGAACCTCCCTCAAATACCTTGAAAACAACTGAAAGAATGGTCGACGATGTAGCAGATGCAGACCAACAAATACCTAGAAAAGGTGAATCATCAATAGTTCGTCATGATGATGTCGGTAAATTTGCTGAAAAAATGGCAGTCAGAATACTTGGGGACATGATCACCAACTTGCGACTTTTGCCTTCTTTCAGGGCTGTTTTTAACGAGTTAATCAAATATTTAAAGGATGCGAAATATGTTGATATTCGCGTAAGTAATTTGTGTCTCTTTCATCCTTCTTTATCTGTTGTTACTGCTTTCATAAATGTTATTTTGATCATCTGTGTGTGTAATATTCATTTATGATGTCATTTATATTTATATTTATTCCTCACGTGACAGGGTGATGCTGAAAATGATGAATCCAATTTGGTGCAACGACAGTTTGTACTTGATGTTGTAGGAAGTGAAATCCGCAAAATGTGGGGTGAAGACAACGATTTCCAACCCGAATTAATGAGAGAACCGTATGTTTCCCGTACAGATCGACGGTAATGATCGTGAATGAACTCTCCCTCTATCTCATCAATGTTCTTTTTTTTGATAGTATGAATAATCATGTTAAATGTTGCCATGAATTGGATATGAGTAAATTCATTTTTCGTTCTTCATTATTATCGCTATCATTATTATTATTGTAATCATTATCGATATTTTTATTGATGTTCCTTTAATCCATGACACTTCCATATATAATATGATATATGCAGTGATTATGCTGTCTCAACACTTCAACAAGTAAAAGCTCATATTGATGATTTTGTAAATGTCATGAACACTGGAAGATATGATATTAAAATCATATCGAAGTTCATATTGTTTTCACGAGAAGCCAAGGATCAGTGTTTTCACGTGTTAAATCGATTGAAGAATCACGAGAAGTATGTTGACAACGCTGATGATGTTGCAGGAGTTGTTGGTAGAGCATTGACTAGACTGCTTAAAAATGATGATGTAGTTCTAAGCTTAGTAGGTAATGGTCTTGATTACAACAAACCAATCAATATACCATTGTATAAGAAGTATGAGATGATGACTCCAAAGGAACTAGAGAAAGTGAACATTCATGATTTCTTCAATGGAAATAATACTTACGATTTTATTCCCAGTGAAAGCAATCCCAATACATCAACTCCTTCTATGACTGACATATTTTCTTCCAAAAATTATAAAAGAGATCCCAACGATATCTCACATTTAATTGAAGAAGTCAATTCGGAATATTTCGAAAATATGTGTCAATCCCTTTCTGGTCACTTCGTACCAACTTCCTTGAGACAATTTATTTGGACATATAGACTTCTTCAGAAAAATAAGTCAATGCCATCGAGTACAAATGCACCATTATTGTCCAAGGAGCTTTACAGGTTGGTGCCACAAAAATTTAGTCGAACAATCTACTTACACACATTTTTGAATTATCAAATTTTCCTCTGGCTCGTATTTATGTGACAATCGTTCGTATATATTTGTGTTTTACCTTACGTACTCATTCATCATTCATTTTTTTGTAATCACTCTTTTTATTCTTGTACGATAATGATATATACAGGAGAGGAGCAAGCAAGGGCATCAAAGCAAGCGATTTGGATGATGACAGCAATACATCTGGTAGTGGTCGTCGTACTGGTATTATTACAGCATCTGCAATGTCATCACGTAGACGATCGAGTCAAAATAGACAAGAATCATCCGGGAATCCCATTAAAGGACTTGTCTCCAAAATGGTCGCCAAGTATTTAGGGGCCATCTCGGATGTGTCTGGTCGTAATGACAACAAGGCTATTGGCAGTAAACTAACAGTGATGAATGAAGACGAAGATGAAGATACTGCAGCGGCTTCCAAGGAACATGAAGATAGTATGCATGAAAGAATGGGAATGGACCCACGCGAGCATGCCAAATTGTTCAAGCGAGTTGAACATCTTGTGTTTGCAGCATATACTCTTAACGGCACTCTATCTGAAAGATCCATTGCTATATCTACACTGTTGTTGAAACTATATCCGGACGACTCTCCAATTAGTGAGAAAATATTGCAATTGTATCACAAGGCTTGCGATGTTTGTCTCCCATCCGAACACTATAATAGGAAATATAGTATGGCTAATGTGACTCAAAAGATTTGGTCTCTATTGGGTGAACGTGATCCAGATTTGTACAATCATCTGCAACAATACGTTGATACAAATGAAAGTGTTTTTGATATTTCTGTTGACAAGGATAGAGATGCTAATGGTGATAATGATAATCGACCTGAGGGACTCAAAAGCCGTGGTCGCATGTCAAGGAAGTCAGTTGTTGACTTCTTAAACAGTGAGCAGTCTGAGAACCTAAAGAAGGTTCAAGAGGAGCATACTAGGTCATCTATACTACCTTCTCCTCCAACCACTGCTAAGCCTGATCCGTCATCGCAACCGCCTTCAGGTCGAATGCCACCAAATCCTAATGAAAACAAGGATAATTCTGCGGCCTTGTCATTTCCAAAGTCTTTTGTATTTCTCAGAGGTTGGGTAGAAAATGGTTTTTATGCATGGTTGCCCGATGAAGCAGTTTACTTCCTATGGGATCAAATGGTTAGTTTTATTTTTCCCCTCTCATTTTTTATCGATGCATGTATAATTACATGCTTTGATTCAATTGAATATAATTCTCTTCTTATCTTTATTACCATTTGATAGACAATGCTATCGAGTGAAGATTCTGGTGGTCTTTCTGCACAATTTGAGCGTATCATTATTGGTACTTGCTATGTTATTCTTCATCTATGTCGTAAGGAGTTACTTGCCGTCAAGGAAAATCTTATCCATAGACTTCATTGGGCTGGAAAGCGTCTTCGCACCAGGGTTATCGTAGAGGCATTCCGTCACTACTTTTTACCGGACAAAACGTTCAGTAAAGCAGCCACCCTTGTTGCAGAAAAAGTACAAGTCGATGGGGAGCCTCAAGATGGCGGAGGAGCAAGCACTCTACATGGCAGTACCTTCGAACATCAAGGAGATGGGAAGTTACCCTTATATGTGAGTGGCAAGAATAAAAAAACTACGAATGAAGGTGAAGGAGGAGAAGCTGATAACACTGATCAAAAAGAAACTGATGTGACTGACAACAATGAAAAGGCCAATTCCAGTATTGAGAAAGTTGAGTCAAAGAGTGTTGCTTATGTCACTGATGTTGAAGGTAACCTGGAATACTGGGATCAATATCTAGATCAATCTGAAGTGATCGAGAGAGGAGAGCCTCAAGAAGGTGAGCTACGTGGTACACTTTATCTTCGAGATAACACCGAAGTAGTGTATGGTGGTGATGTGTGTGATCGTGGACCAGGCGACATTCGATTTATTCTCGAAATGTTATCACTGAAAGAAAGATACCCAGATAGGGTTCATTTTATTTTAGGCAATCGAGATTTGAACAAACTTCGATTTACTTTTGAAACTACTGAATCACAGCTTTCAGAACCACCAAAATGTTACTGGTTGAAAGGTCCAGATAAAGGTCCATATGATTTCAAGGCAGACAAAGTGGAACCAGAAGGGACACCAGATAAACTGTCTGATCGTGTGAAATGGATGCTGAAGAAAACTATGGGTAGTCCTGATTGTTTCGAGTTTAGGAAAGAAGAATTAGGTATTCTTGGAACTCATGATGAAGACGAGATTGTTGCACAGTCTTTTGTTGACTCTGTCCGGGCAGATGGTGAGTGGCAATTTATTGTTCGTTTGTTTCTTTTATCTATTTTCTCTACCTATCAAAATACATGCTCATATGTGAACTTCTCTTGACTTCTCATCTTCTTTCAAATATCAATGATACAGGATTTTTGACCGAATTTCTATCCAAGGGCAAGATTGCTCATGTAATTGGTGATATTCTGTGGGTTCATGGAGCTGTAACTGACTTCAATATGGGATATGTACCAGCATACAATGGAAAGGAGGAACAAAAAATAGATGATGTTCACGAGTGGGTGAGAGAAATCAATGCATTTGTGACCCACGAGATGGAAGACTACATGTTTAATGTTGAAAACTATCTAGCTAATAGTCCTCCTTCTGACAACTGGGCTGCAATAGGGGGTGACCACCATGCTCAGCCAGCTTCACGTTTACTAACCTATGGCATGGGATTCCATAAAGACGGCTCCAAAGTAAGATATAATAGATTCATTCATTTGTTCATACGTATTTATGATTCATAGCTTCTTACATGAAGTACCAATGAATGATCATTAATATGTCCCACTAACATTATATTTTTTTCCATAGGTGGCAACTGCTGTTTATGCCAATTTTTTGGACGATAAGGGTGCTCCAAAGAAGGTTAGTGAGGATGTATCTAATTGGCTTGCTAAAGGTGGTATTCGTAAATTGATCGTCGGGCACCAACCTCATGGAGACTGTCCTATGACCATTCAGTGTGATAATGAAGTAACTGTTTGCGGAGGTGATACCTCTTACGCGGTTGGAGTCAAGTATGTGAAGAATGAAGCCTTGGGTGATTTAGACCTAGGTGCCCCTGTAAAGGATAAGAAGCAAGGCGCTGTTCAGAAACCTAATACGAGGGGCGTAGCTTGTTCTGATTTATTGTTTTATTTCTATCCAGAAGAGGAAAACCCTTCAAGCCTATCCACTCGTTCATTTATGCGAGTGAAAGGATGTTTGAACACCCATCAGGAATATGATTTCAACTTTGATAAAAAAATCCAAGAGGGAAAGAAGCAACTAGTGGGTACCTGTACCGTCGACGGTTGGTGGATCAAGGGAGAGATTCCAGCAGTTTCACCGGAAAATTTCACAAGTAACCCTCCTGCGCCTGCAGAAATAGCTCCAGAGGTTGCTGTTGTTGCTGATGGTAACTCAGCAGAAAATAAAACAGATAATGATGATCCTCTACCAGCGGCAGTACCACCCGTATCGTCTCCTCCATCAGCTGCACCATCTACTATTATCACTACGGATGAAGAGGCATTACCAGCAGGATACTTTTTGTGTAAAAGTGAAGGGTTTAGTGTAGTGAACACACTCGTTGCTGCTGGTTTTATAGATAGTGTCATTGAGAATGGTGTCAAGATCATAGATGAGTGAAAGTCTGGAGACTAAATCATCTACTAAGCACTATGCTCAGGCTATCGTTTGAACTCGCTTCGAGTTTCAAGGCGCTGTTGAGTTCCTTCAAAGAAGATATCAAGAGAAAACCCTATTTTGCTTATGATGAAAAAAGCGTTTTTTCCTAGCTGCAAAAGCGACTTTTGGCGTCGGAAATCTTAATATTATATGATAGGCAGGGCTGACCGACAATTTTAAAATCTACTTCTATGTACTGTTTACTTTGTACTGGCCGTCGTTTTAGTTTTAGCCAACTCATGTACTGTTAGCTGTTAGCGAATAGCGATAGTATTATTATGTATTATTAATTTTAATTTAACGATACTGAGCTACATCTACATAGCTACTTTTTAATTTTTAAGCGTCGCTCCTACAACTACAACTACAACTTCATCATTTGACCACGTTGTCCAAAGCTATTAGCTATTACTATTAGCTATTAGAATTAGAAGTTAGAAGTAATTGTAATTGCTTATGAAATTATTAATTACTTCTAGGTACTTCTACTTCTAGTCTTCTAGCTTAGCAGCTTAGCTTCTAGAAGTAGTAGTAGTAGTAGTAGTAGGTAGTAGATAGTTTTTTATCGATATCTATCTGGAAGTACTTCTACATGGGCTACATGTATGTGCTATGGGCGTGTCATATGTCATATCTTTGTATAGGTGTAGCCATCAATAGAACAGCAGCTAGCAGAAAGAATACCTTTCATATATCTGGAATATTAGAAGTGCTTGAAGTTTTACGTACGATCAGTGTTTCTCACCAGAAGCTGATATCGCGCATAGATTATTCTGCAATAAACCATTTAAATCTTTAGCTAGAGTGGTAATATTCACCCATAAATTGCAACCCTTTGAATGATACGATGGAGGACATTGTAACCACTCTTGGGCTACTCTTCCGGCTCCCATTTTACCCACTTTTGTGGTCTTACATTTCTTTGTTTCAAAGTCGCTATATGTCAGGAAAGCGCAGAAACGCTTGGTTTCTGGAACTGGTCCCTGGGCGTTTGGTGTGAGATGACCTGGACAATAACAACAAAACACAAACAATGGCAAGAATTATACATCATACGATATATATACATATACATATATATTACATGGATATATACATATACACATTTGTAATCAAGTATATAAACTGAAAATTTTAGATATTTGTTTTTATTGTAGTCATCGTTTAGAATGAGAGATCATAATCACTGTTAATATCTACCTGTAGAAAGAACATAGTCGGCATAGCCTAAATCACTGACATAGTTTCTATAGTAGATGCTGTCATATGCGAAAGGCATCAACTCGACGACAGCTTTCGTATACGGATGGACTGTAAATAAACCTAACATAAAAGAGTATACAAATATATATAGTCAGTCATCAGATAGTAGGAGGAAACAAAAGACAAATAAGTGATTGGTCTGTATACAGACAGAAACACAGAAACACAGAAAACACAGGTAAAAACAACTGTATAGAAGTAACGATAATTATATGTAAAATCAAATAAAACAAATGGAGTGATTCCTTCTCACCATTCGCCATATGACTACCATGTGATGTGATAAGGATATCAAAATCATTGAACTTTTTGATTTGTTCCGTCAGTGGCATTTTTTCAGTGGTAGTTATTATTTCCACTGGTTGCGTCGTGAACAGTTGAATGAATTCTTGAACTTCTTTGAGGTTGACAATACTTCGAAGATATGCATTTTCTGAACGTTGATAAATCTTAATTTTTGCACTAGTTGGTTTCTGTTGTCCAGGAGTACAATAAGATTGGTACATGGTATTGAAGTCAACACTTCTTTCACTGATAGTTTTAGCAGCTGCCGGCTCACCTGTTTTCAGCGCTATATCCCTTCTAAAAGAAACGGTATTCGCTGTTCCTTCAATCCAGTGATTGCTTCGTGTTGACACATACAAGTCCTCAAAACACATGATTTCTGACTCTGGATGCTCACTGCCTCTGCGATATTCACTTGTGTGATTACGTTTGATCAGCGAAGAAGAGATCAATTTATCGTGAAGGACTTCGATGACATTACGACCCCAATCCCACTTGCTCTTAACGGGATTGGGACATTGATGCATAAATACTTGTTTAAAAGGTAACTCAATCTTGTGCTCAAAAATTTGTTGTCTCCCTAAATTTCTTTTTACACAATTGGATAATTCGTACACAAAACCTGTATGGAGCAGAAGCTGCGAAGGGTTGAAGGCCATTGAGTGTTGTCTATTACAATTCATAAACAGAGTTGAATTTGGATAAAAATTGGGTTCTTTTGTAGAATTTAAGCTTCTATCGATATGAATAGCTGCCATAGGACTGTTAAACTTGCTACCGATCAATTCATTCCATTGCTGCTTGGATAGTTGATCTGGACTATTGCTCTGTAAATCTATATTAAGGTCCTGTATGCCAGTTACTATTCCATCTTTTCCTCCCCGAATACACACCTATCAAACATGAAAGAAAAAAAAACAAGATAATGATTAAAATGAAGCAATAAAATTTTGGGAACTAAAGAGGATGTAATGTGATGGGATGAAGAGGAGTGTTAACAGTATAGTTATGCAATACAAATATGCTCTAAATTGACACCAAAGGGAAATCATGTCTATCGTATCATATACAGGAAACATATTTTTGATATTGTTGGCAGTAGTATCTACGTAGATAGATAGATGAGCACTTACATGATGTAGTCTATAAATGTTCCACGTAGGATTGAATCCATGAGCATATTGAGGTTTCTTTGTACTGGCAGTTGTTTGATCTACAGGTTGGACATATCCAGGTTGCTTTAGTATATAAGTTGATTTGAAAAAATCTGGAAGCTCTTCTCTTTTCAAGGGGGATGCTGCGTTAATGTCAGTGACCAAGGCATTAAACACAAATATCACTAGAAGAAAGACCGGAAGGGCAGATAAAGATGGTAAAGATACATCATATGCACATGGAAACATCGATTTGACATTAAGAAACATATTATCACAGCTGCAGAATGAATGACACTCCCTTTTCTACAAGTGAGTTCACCAACCAAAGCACCAACCAACAAAAGGACGGACGGACGGACGGACCAGTCAGTCACTCACTCACTCAGGTACGCACTCAGATAATCAGCAACGTAAGGAGGAAAAGGAAGGATATGAACTCGAACACCAAATTTGAAGACAGCAGAGTCCCTGCACCAGTAACCACGAGTTGTTATGGTGGATTCCTCAACAAAGTCGGTGCAGACAGCAGGGGGCAGCAGACAAACAGCAGCAACCTCGGCGGGTATGTCTGTGAGGATCATGAATATGGCAATCTCTAACGATCTCTTTATCATTCAGCAGCCAAAAAAAAACACTGATAAAGAAATCTCCTATTATAAGTGGTAGCGACAGTGCCTCTGTGTAAACTCAATACCATTATGATTTGTAGGCAGCCGAGTGCATATTTCGTGTGCCACTGCCGTGCATTGTTGCAGGCAGCCACAGCAACTATTCAAGTCGCAGTACCTCTCATTTCCTCATGGACAACAGGTAAAAGTTATTGGCGATGATGTCAAATGTACCACCGATTGAAATCTCATACTCGTTGCATCGATTGCAGCGTACACATTCGTGCATATAGCATATCACAGCCCATTGACAAGCAAGGCAATCTATTGTCACAAGGTTCAACGAAATGACGGATCCTCCTCTTTCTTCTTCTTCTTCTTCTTCTTCTTCGGTAATGAGTGCTCTAGTTGTAGATAGTCAGTATATTCTGCACGCTCGCGAGATATACGCCCCTTACACGAATGATGACCTATACAGACAAGTGGCTATTGCAACTGTAGATTCAAAAGATGCATCCAAATTTCTAAAGTTACTGACTGAAAGGATGAACTTGAGTCAATATGGGGTAATCAATACTATTTATTTCGTCACTCAATACCAATATGCATGTCATCACAATTTCTTCCTCGTTCACATATATACATACATATGTACATAAATATATTCCAGTTAGGACATTTGAAGAGAATTCGTAAGTGCATGATCGAGGAAAAATCCAAGCCCAAAGAAGGTACTACAGACGAGAAAACTTGTACTACTGTGTTAGAACTAATAATATGCCCATCGGAAACAACAATTCCTAGAGATATCAGTGCGTTGTTACCAGTAACTCGATTGGTAAATGTATGTAAATATCCTCCAAGGAGCCGTCAAGATGCTCAAGAGTGGGGTCAGCTATGGCCAGTACAATTCAAACCTAACGAAAATGATAGAATTAGAGATAGAGGGCTCAGTGAACATGAGATGCTGCAAGTTGACCATGGAAGAAAAGAATTGCAAAGAGTAATTTCCATGCACAGACTTCAAAATTGTACTACAGTTGAATCAGTACAGACATCTGCTGCCTTAATAATGAATCCAGAGAATAGTACAGTGCTCATTGATTCAAAGCAAGCAAGAGAATATGTTGATAAATCTCTAACACCATCTTCTTCATCGTCGTCGTCCTCTCCATGTTTTAGTGAGTTGAATCCCTTGTACACAACTGGTATGATTCTGATAGAGGGTATATCTGCCATGGTAAGAGGCGAGGAAGTTATCTCAGTAGAAGATAATGCATTAAACACTGATAGTGACAATATTGCTATGTGTGCAGTACCTACAGATCAATACCTACTCACTGGTTTAGATGTTTATTTGCAACAGGAGCCTGATCTCATGACAGCAATGGCTTTTCTTCATAGCAGAGTACGAAGAATATATTATTTGGAGACTGATGAGGTCAACGGAGCTCTAGGGTCCAAATATGTCCTGAACGATATGGCTAAATTGAACCACAGATTTCGAGTTTTTCATCTCACGACAACATAGCAGATAAAGTAGGTAGTCTGTTGGTAGTCTCGATAGAAGATAGAAGTAGAATGTAGAATGCGTTGTAGTTGTAGATAGTAGATAGTTGTAGTTGTAGATAGCTGTAATTGTAGTTGTAGTTGTAGGGTCTAGTTGTAGTGTTCCTGTAGTTGTAGTTGTAGTTACAGTGCGTAGCAGTAATTATGCGTTTTATACGTTATAGGTACGTTATACGTTATACGTTATACAGTACTTCTTGTTTGTTTCAGAGAGTTTCGGTACATAATTGTAATTGTAGTTGTAGTTGTAGTTGTAGCGTAGGTACAGTACATGTACGACATAATGCTTTTTATGAAAAGAATGTATTGTACCATAAGCCATAAGTGAGTAAAATATTATATAATGAAAAAAAATACCCTCTAACTAAGTAACTCTAACCTCTAAACTCTAAAACCTCTGAGTAGAAAATAGGAAATTCAGCCAGTAGCCAAACTCCAAACGTACGAGCACGTATATATTGATACTTATACGTTCATTACACGCAATTACTGTTACCGGCTACCGGTCAGCCGCTTTAGTGTCTGCTTCTACTTCGAAGTTACTGTACCTACTTCAGGAAGTACGCTCAGCACAAATTATCGATATTGTGACAAAATATCGATCTACGGAACAACAGGCATGGTCTTTTCGATTTCTCGGACACTACCGGCACCAGTATCTCTTAATTTCATACCCTTGTTGCTCATTGTACGACTTATTGTTATATTACCATTAGGAACTGCTACCCACCTATATCGATGATTTATACGAGGAATTTCATGACTGGATGAAGAAGAGCCTAGATTTTTTGTTTCAACCTTCCCATTGGTTTGGTCATTTGCATGAGCATCTTCTTTGCTGGATGAGTCACCGGGGGCAGCAGACGTGACATTCCGATACTCTTCTCCAGCATAAAACTTACGTATTTCAGCGTCAAGCATTCCCAAATTAACAGCATTATCAAAGTGGTCTAGAGCTTTTGTAATATTTACCTTTGTGTACACTCCACCAAGTTTTTTATGTACCAATGCGATCTGTACCTTCAAATCCCCTAAATCGTTGACGCTACTGCTAGTATCGGCACTGATATCACTGTCCCGATGCTTCCGACTGCCTGAATCTTCTTCATCGTTTGATTCTTTCGCCTGCTCCTGTTTTGCCATTTTCTCTTCAAGTTCCGCTAGTACCTTCTCATAGTAAAATATAGCTCTCTCTGTTCGATTTTGTCTTGCATTAAAATCAGCTAAATGTATCCAGGTGAAGTCGTTACCATTACTTGACTCTATGGTTTCCTGCAACAACATCTCAGCATCATCTAACATATCCAACTGCTCATACACTGAAATGTAAAGATTGATCCTTGCTTTTGCAATATCATTCCTCTTGCTCTCATTTTGAACTTTATTTGTATCTGTGGCGTTCGTATCTGTTGCTATAGGGTTAGTCATATATCCATCACTCAAAAGGTCATTTAATCGCAATACACCAAGTGCTATTGAATAATTTTTTTGATCCATAAGAGATGCTGCCAATAATAAACTAATTCCACTATCATGATATAGGCTAGTCATATTTTTCCTGTTTTCTTCATCGATATAAACCGTAAGATTACCCATCATATCACTATTGATTGTCTCATATACGGGAAGCAAACATTTTGTCACCATTTCATGCATTTTATATACATATACCTGTCTGGCAATATTCATTAAATATTTCACAGCTGTCGTGTTTCCTGGCGACAATTCAAATAATAGTAAAAAGTCATCGACAGCCTCATTAACTTGCCCAGTTGCAGCATGTAGTTTACCCTGTATCACATATATATCAGGGTAACTTTTGTCCCTCTTGATAGCCTTCGCAGTTTGCTTCAGGGCTGTCTCATAATCTTGCTTCTCATTATATGCCGAGGCCATAGCTAAATAACCATCAGCACTCCGCCTAGCCTGAATTTCTTTTGCAGATAGCTCCCTTTTGGGAGGTGGAGGTGGGGGAGAAGATTTCTCACTTTTTCCTACAGTCTCCGTCTCGGAATTGTTGCCTACTTTGTCACCTTCAAATACTTCTGATTTGCCGTCATCGCTATCACTATTATTATGGCTATCATTCACTGCGTTGCTGTTATCATACTCATTGTTCTTTTGGGTGTCTTGAGACGCATTGTTCTCTTCTACGGGGGCTGGTCTGACCACTCCATCAGCCGTCATAATTTGACCATCAGGAAAAGTATGAACCTCGTCATTTTTGATGTTGGACTCCTTTAGTATGACATCTACTGACAATTCAGCCACTGAGACCATTTCGGATTCTGTTTTATCGTCCTTGTTGTCCTCCTTATCGCTACTGGATACATTTCCATTCTCCTCCAGTCGTTTATGCTGAACACTTCCTATGACGCTACCACCTGCTTCTGTATCACTCATATGACTGTGTTCCCTAGCTGTTTCTTCTTCGACATCTTTCTGCTGTTTTTTTTGTGGAATAATCTTGGTTTCGGAATTTTCATCCTCACTAGACGATGTAAGGCTAACAGTTCGATTTGGACCATTCTCCGTGTCATCTAGATACTCTTGGACAACCTCCTCCACTAGAGGATCTGTCTCTTTCGAAGAATTCAGGTGATCCTCAGACACAGAGGTATCTAAGCTGATTATATCTTTGATGTAAATAGTATCATCGGAACCCTCATTCTTTCCATCATCCTGGGTATCATAGGACTCCTCATTATTTCCATCATCCTGGGTATCATTGGACTCCTCATTCTTTCCATCATCCTGGGTATCATCGGACTCCTCATTCTTTCCATCATCCTGGGTATCATCGGACTCCTCATTCTTTCCATCATCCTGGGTATCATCGGACCCCTCATTCTTTCCATCGTCGTTATCCTTTCCAGCTTCTGGCCCAAGTGGATCCCCAATTTTTTTGTCACTTTTCTCTTCTACTGTTGATGCTTTTTTTTTCTCTTCCAATAACTGTGCCCAATGCATGATGCAATCTGAGTTCGTACAACGACTGATTTCTGCCTTGATCTCCTCTACGCTATGCCACGATGATGATGACGATGATGATGGTGATGGAGACGAAGATTCTTCGTGCTGTTGCAAGTGGTTAACACCATCATTCGTGCTGTCAGCATGTTCATCCTCACCACTCTCAGCAGCAGTGCTGATTGGTTCTTCAGCTGCGGCTGTAGTGATTGCAGTCACCCAGCTGCAAGAACAAGCCAAGCAACAAAGCAGAAAGAGGGTTCGAAGTTGCCACCTTTGCATTGCAGCACCCACCTAAATGCTAACAGCACTTCTCCCTACACAGACTCAAGAAGGGTAGAGTTCAATCAATGACATCTAGTTGCTCCCATACATCATGATGGGCCTGAGATGCAACCATCCATGCATGCATAACATTTCCGTCCGGTCCCTAGGTACGACACATAAACATATGTGTTACCTAGAGGCACCTTCTGCTGCTGCTGCTGCTGCTGCTGCTGCTGCTGGAATTTTGGAAGGCATCTATCATGTTGTTGGGTGTTGATGCAACAATTACCCAGAGCATGATCCACTCTGCTGTTCTTGATTTTTTTCTGCAGCATATGCATAGCTGATTTTTAGTGTGTGGTGTGTGTTGTTGTTTTATTGATGTTGAATATGTGATCCTACACTTACTTACTGACTTCGACCGATGGAATGTGACTGCACACTGTCCGTTGTATACTCTCACGCCACACAGTCAGAGGGGAAGACAAGAGAGTTGGTGAAGGTGAGGATATGGACAGACTAAAGGAGTATGTGGTTGCTACGAGGCCCTGGTCCTTCACTGCGGCGATAGTGCCCATTATTGTAACTACTGCTGTTCTGCATGCCAATTTCTTGAGTGTCGAATTTGCACAAGCAATGATCATGGGTATTTCTATTCAAGCTGCTGCAAATTTGACAAATACTTATTTCGATTTTATCAATGGGGTAGACAATAGGGATAATGCTACAGCAGGAACTGGAGAAAAAACTTTGGTAGAGCAAAAGGTGTCAACACATGGTTTAGTAAGCCTGGCAATCGCTCTTTATGTGCTTGCTGTTCTTTCAATATCTCCTCTATTGATGCGTTGTTGGCCTACATTAGTTACTTTTGTTTGTGGTACTTTACTTTCAATGTTTTATACTGCTACCCCCCTTGGACTCAAGTACATTGCTCTCGGAGATATTACCATCTTTCTATGCTTTGGCCCTTTGCTCATGCAATGCACGAGTCTCGTACTTACTGGTGAACTCAACAATTCGTTGTATATATATTCTATTCCTATTGGATTGCTTACGGAGGGAATTCTACATGCTAATAATGCCCGAGATATTAAAAGCGATACTCTTGCAGGAGCATCCACATTAGCCACCATCATCGGATATAAAAATAGTTATTATCTATATGTGGCGCTTTTGATTGGTGCTTATGTCAGTGCAATTTATATAGCTTTTTTGTATCATTTTGGATGTGCTCTTACAATACTAACGATGCCACTTGCGATGGATCTAGAGACGAGATTCCGACAAAAGAATATGACGGGGTTAGTACTTTCATTTTTTTCTCATCAATTTTTTGTTCTTCTTTGCTTTCATTGAAAGCTTTTTTCCAGGAAATTAAGATCCTTATCATTACCATTTCAATACATGTTTCTTACTGTCTATTTTGATTTGATATGCAATCATAGCATTGACGGTGAAACGGCGAAAATGCATCTGCCCTTTGGATTATTGTTGTTCATAGGTATCCAGTTTACTCATCAAGGACTAATATCACTCATATAGTATAGAGAGCTACATCATATCTTTGTCAACGAGACTTCTATGGGGGTGAGTAGCTGTGTGATGATGTAGACGTAGTTTTCTACAATCCTCTACAACGTACATATTGCAATTATTGCAATATATGAGAGCAGAGAGCAGTATATTGTACATTGCAATATACAATGTATACAATATACAATTATATATAGGTAGGTACATAACCGTAAGACAACGAAAGAAACAAATGAATCAAAATCTAACTGAAGATCGCTAAGAGGAAAAAGCCATCCCAACGAGGAAGGTCAACATGTATTTGAACATTTAAACAACTTAGAACTTAGTCAGGAGTCAGGACGTCAGGACTAAGCGATTGAAAATTGAAATACATGTTGACCTTCCTCGTTGGGATTATAGGCTTCTTC
>JACLAD010004314.1_pt1 | contig 21153 bp, 8 predicted proteins | sample 8027901 | NCBI WGS metagenome assembly JACLAD01 (sample SAMN15725071, study PRJNA655200) | protist metagenome | isolation source: fluorescence activated cell sorting (FACS) single amplified genomes of... | place: Spain: Blaines Bay Microbial Observatory, Mediterranean Sea | collected 2016-07-05 | reverse complement strand
GTCGTAATTATATCGGAATGTGCTACCTACATTACAAATACATTTTATCTTACAAATTTCTTTGGTATGATAAACATCCACGATTGATGATGGGATTCAAGTTCAGAGCGGGCACTTACAGCACTATTAGATTAGTCTTCCTCATCCTCGTCTAGCATGCGACGCTTCTTCTTGCTTGCTTTTGAATGTGATGGACGTCTGCTCTCGTGGTCATCGATGCTATCATATCCAGAATAATTGCCTTCAGAGAGGTGTCCGAAGGAATCTTCTTCACATTCCTTGGTCACAAAGCCACCCATCTCAGCGATCATATAGTCTTCCTCATCCTCCAACGGATCGCCATCTCTCGCATAGCTCTCTTGAGAGACAAGATCTCCGTCTTCTTCTCCCTTTTCTTCCACAGCTTCATCTGCGAGGCCCAAGCGCCGATAAGCGTTGGGAGGAGACTCCTCAGAATCCTGTTCTAATCCTTGATGATGACGTTTAGCACCACGTTGTGCATTGTCGTTCTCATCGCCATTGGAAACATCCTCATCACCTTCACCACTAGATTCTTCTTCTTCTTCTTCTTCTTCTTCTACTTCTTCATCATCATCCTCTTGTCGCTCCTTCTCCTTCTCTTCAGTAACTACCTTACCCTGCAGATTTCTTGCCTTTAGATTCCCCATTATCAAGGCACTACTGATACTGCTTTGATCTGCCAAGTCTCTCATACGGTATAGCACCTGTGTCATACCTTTCTTTAACATGGGCGCATCCTTGCTCAGATTAGAATCCTTTTCATTCTTGGCATGAGCACACAATTGCTGCAATTGACGGGTTGCCTTTTGGAATCTAACCACACAAGCAATGGTTCTATCTCTCAGTTGGTTCTTTTCATTGAACATTTCCTTTAGCAGGTCATACCCTTTGAGAAAAGCCAACACAAACTTGCTGCCCCCTCTCAGAGCAGCACCAAGTAGAACCTTATGCTTCTCGACATCTGGCTGTTGAGTGATGAGAATGAGTTTGTGGAAGACATTGATGAGGTCATGCATCAGATCCAAAGCCACAGTGACATGCAACTTGTCATAAATATCTACACGATCAATCAGAGATAGCCATTGTTCCGTCAAGGATTTGCATAGAGGGTTGTAGAAGCTTACACAAGACTTTCGGTTCAAGATACTGTAGCGCTCATTGCACACATCGGCATCATTGTCAGTGTCTCGCACATGGTCACTCATCTCGTCTAGCTGTTGAATGGGGTCTCGTGCCCAATTCAAGTGCAGTGTCAAAATGAAAGCAGTCTCCTTGGCAGACAAGAAGCCTCGTCGTGAACCGGTGATGTTGGCGATGGCAGTGTCCTCGGGTTGATGAATGGTCAGAAGCTTCTCACATAGACTGGAGAACTTCTGACCGAATTCCATCACAAGAGGATGAAAGCGTCGAGAGCGACCACTGAGAGTGCTACTGCTCTGTCCTTTCAGGATGGCCTGTACTTTCATGATCTTTTCATCGTACGCATCACCATCATCATCATCATCCTCCTCCTCATCTCCCTCAAAATCCTTATCAACAATATCTTCGTCATCGTCGTAGTTATCATCGTCAGGGTACCTCTGCTTGTCCCCTCTCTTACCAGTACCCTCCTTGATCTTGCAATTCTCTTTCCCTCTATCTGCCTTCTTCTTAGCAGCAAGTAATGAGACTATATCCAGATGCCTTTCCATCTTTAGAATTCCCTTGAGGAATCCATCGATGTATGACAGAAGGTCTAAGCAGGGCTCGATCAACTCCAGTTGCTCATTATGATGGCTTAGTACTAGGAAGAAGGCTTCCAACAAGTCCACTTGTCGATCGCAGACCTCTCTACACACAGATTCGATGATACTGACTCTGAAGCGATAGTAGTGTGAATGGTGGGATCCATCGCGATTCGAGTGATCACATAGAATCTGGTAGACTTTCTGACGATACGCTACTGAATCTTTCTCTACCACTGACGGTGCTTGTTCGTTGTTGTCATTACTAGTGGAAGGCAGAGGAGAAGAATGGGCAGATATGCCAGTTTTAGAAGCGCTGTTCTCTCGGAGAGTGGCAGCAACCATATCTGAAATGCTCATAGAAGGCTCCTCTCGACGCATCTCTCTCACCGATGACGAAGCTCTTGTAGCAGGAGAAGTCAGAGGCTCTACCTGTGTTGCGAAGAGATCAGACACGGTGTTGTTATGTTCAGAAGCTGTCTTCTGAACATTCTCTTTCTCTCCGATCTCACTGCTCTTCGTGTCAGGCATCAGACGAGCAATGATTTCATACAGATCGATATGGTAAGCAGACACCATCAATCTCACAAATAGCGGCAAATGACTGTTACACCACTCATCAAACTTGCTCTGCTCACTCATATACTTGGCTTCCATGGCTGCACTCTTCTTACTACTACTCTGCTTAGGATGAGGGGAGACAGACGAAGGTGTCTCGGTGCTAGCAGTAGTGGCGGTGCAATCATCTTCCTTCTTCTTGACAGATGAAGAAGAATCCAACGTGTTCTGATTACTGCTACCCCGTGCTTTGGGTGTAGCCATATCTAAGTCATCGATATCTGCGATGTCAACAGCCGCATCGATATTCATATCCAGACTCTCCACCTGTGACAGATCTGCACCTTCCTCCAGTCTATACTTATCTTCCTCCGAAACTGCCAGTTGCATCAATGTCTGTATCTCTAAGAACATGTCTTCATTCTCAAGTACGGACGCCATCAGACGCATAATTCCTTTGAATTCGGGCAAAATATCGCTCATGTCGTGAGTCTCAGCGAAGTATTTCTGAAAATATGCATCTTGATCAATACTCACACCTAGCACTACACTGCAGTTCTGCACGAAGTCAACTGAGTGGAAATCCAGTTCAGCATTATGTTTCACCACTTTTGGATGAGAGTACAAGTTAGCACGGTATCTACCGGTAGTGTGTGCTCTGTGCATGATGTGACCGACAATACCTAGTGTAGTGCCGACACTCATCAACGAGTTGTATTGTTGTAGAGACAATAGATACTGAGTATGTAGGCTCGCTGCCATGCTACCTTCTTTCAGACCATCTTTGCCCAGACTATCAGCAGTGTCACCCAAAGCAATCTTAGTCATAGAATTGGAAGCTCGCTTGTTGCCCAGAAAGTATTCACTGGTGGACACAGCATGCTGCAGTAACATGCGACGCCCATCCTTCTTCATGCGAAGCAAGTATTTGGTATCATCACTTTCAGCATTGGGATCACAGTTCAACGGTGAAGGCGCTCGTAGATCCTCAGTCTCACCAGCAGAGTCATAACCATCAGGATAGGCAAGATCCTTGTCGATATTACACACAGACACGCCATTTTCATTAAGAAAAGGCAAGATTTTGACGCTTTTAGGCAGTGATCTCCACATTAAAGCTAGACCAACGGCTACTTCAGCATCTAAAGGGCGAAAGTGCAGATTCAGAATCTCGATGATGTCTGCAATACTCACCGATCCGAACTCTTCCAAAGGTTGCTCCTCTTCTTCAGCGTCTGGATCATCCATTTCATTAACAGCATTTTCTTTCTCATTGTCCTTCTTCTTGCATTTCACCTTCTTCTTGGGCTTGGATGGTTGCTTCTTCTTCGATGCACTCGACAAGAGAGAGGTGTTGCCCATATCAGTGCCTGCTCGCATACTCAACACCTCTACTGCCTTCTGTCTATCATCAACACCCGTGCGAACCAACATGATACCTTTCAATAGATCCAGAAAAGTTGGACACTCTTGAGTTTTCTCTACCAGTAAACTATTGCAATCGACCAATTTGTTCAAACGATCCACCCACTGTCCACATCTCAAATTACTTACCTGCACTCTCTTCTGATAATCTACTGTCGACAACGAAGAAGAGGAGGAAGAAGAAGATAGCGAGGTTGACTTGTTGATGGCACGGACACAGGAGAAGGCTTCCGTCACAAACATGTTGAGCAACTCTCTCTGGTAGTTGACGCTATGTAGGTAGGTCAACAAGAAGTCCATTCGCCATCTCTCTGAGTAACCATTCAGATTATCTTCTGCTAGTGAAGAGGGCATTTCCAAGGGAGCAGATAGCAATGCTCTTAATGTAGACAAAGATGAGTATTGGTGTTGATGACAAATGGCAAGCAGCTTGAGGGCGGGACACATCACTTGCACATGGCACTGCTCCATGCTGTTGGCACTGTGTCGACGCACTACGGCACTTAATACACGCACGCTCATAAACTCTTCTCTATCTATCACACTAGAGTCCTTGCCCTTGCTGCCGGTACCAACCCGATTCTCAGTGTCTTCTTTATCAATGGTACCATAGCGTACACAGGCAGGCACTGTGCGGTTCATCAACTCGTGCACAGAATTGGTAGCACTACCCCAAGTCGTACCTATGACATCTGAGAGCATTTCTTCCAGCTCGCTGATCAAGAAGGATAAGAAATGGGGTTCACGTACTCCAAAAACTAATTTAGAAGAAAATGAAGAATTCACAGTACTACTGTTGGTAAAACTACTGGAAAGCATACTGCATAGTTCATCTAACATGAAGGCCTGCGCAAAACCACTAACATCATTATGTAAATTGGTCCTGAGCTCTCTCCACACCTTAACCATGCTACGAATATCATTAGTACCTGTTGAATCATATCGTGGAACATTTTCATTTAAATTTACATTCATATCACCAGATGGAATGTCATCTTTACCAGACCCCTGTGTCAATTGAGATGTCAAGATAGCACGTTCTCGTTCATACTCAACGTTTTTGTTCTTACCAGGACTGATCTGACTGAAAACACAAGCATTTCTCTTGAAAGGGCTCTGAGAAGACATTCTTTCAGAATTTACTTGCTGCTTTAGCTCTGGTTGAGGAACTTGAGTAGAGATGGACACCTTGATGAGATCGAGCATAGCCACTTGGCCAATGATGGAGATACGTCTTCGTTGCATATCAGTGACTGTAGAGTACTTACGCAGCAAAATCAGCACATCATCCACACCCATGGGAGTGAGCACGACTTCATTGACACTGCTATGATACACATTGCTACCACTACTAGTTCGGGCAAAGTTATCTTTTGCGCCATTTTCATTTTTGACTTCCATTGAACACTGAAATACGACCACAAACAATTGACGAGCATGAGGTTCTGACATTGAAGCTACATCTTCCAACAGAGTCTTTAGGAATGGCAGAAACATTTTAAGGGAGGTGTTGGGCATGGCAATGAGTCGATCGCTGTCTCTTTCTGGAATACTACTGCGGATATTACGCTGTGAAGGCAAATTATCTGCCTGGAAAGCGACACTTCTTCCGCGGAAATCAGTACTAGTACTATTGTTGTTCAATTCCGAAAGTTGTCTTCTCATCAAGGACACTCTGGTATTGTGACACAACACATCGAACTCTTTCTGGGCAATATGTGCAAGAATATTTAGAGAAAATTCTACTTCCTTAGGTAATTGACTACCTGCATGACCCACAAGTGCAACTACAATAGACTGACGTTTCTCTGCAGACATAAACTCGTCGTATAGTGTTAGATACAAATATCTACCAACGGTTTGGATAGCAGCCCCAGCAGAACCGAGACGAAAGACACTCGCACAACTCTGAGCTAGAGTAAGTATACTATCATAAATGTTATCCAATGCTACTTGAAAGTGGCAGATGGACTTGCGAATCTGCCCTTCAGTCAAGGAACCATTGCTCAACTTCTTCCCTAACAGTGTCTGGATCTTCGATCGATATGTATATCCCGTAGCCCCCTGACTCAACAGATACAACACCCACAGCTGTACTGTGATGGAATTAGTCCCCACTTCCCTTTCTCGAACTTGTAAAATTTGCGAGTCATCATCTTGTAGAAGCTTTAACATGGCTTGGAAGAGCACAGGACGGGACTGAAATGAGGATCGAAAAGCTGCTACCACCAATGTCTGTGCAGTGCGAGCTTCTTGTTTTTCTTTCTCCAATTGTCGGACACGAAAACTTTCATCATTAGTCATACTACTACTGCTACTGTTAACACCATGGACTTGCTGTTGGAGGCTGGCTGCAGAGGCCATGACGCAAGTCACATAGTCCTCCAGAAAGTGGTTGACCTTGTCAAAAATAGTAGGCAAACTATCTTTTGCTTCATCATCTTGCACATGATCCAAGGCGAATCTCACCAATATGGGTAAGTCATTGTGATCACATGTGTCTAGCAATGTCATCACTTTATCAAATATCTTCTTCAGATTAGGATCGTACTGAGATAAGGACAGATTAGATATGGTATCTAGAATACAAGCTAGGTATGACAAGTCATCATTCAATAGTCGAAGAAAAGCGTTGATCAATTCTTCTTCGCTGTTGTCATTACTATTGGTTAGCGTGGGTAGAGAAGTGATCAATTCTATTTTGGTTGCGCTTTGGCTGACTAAGGGAATCTGTGTGATGATTTCGTTGATCAAATGTTCCGAATCGTAGACCACCTCGCACCAACGGACGTAATTCAAAGTAGTCATGACCAGTTTCTGCAACGAGTCAATCTTGCCCAACATTTCATTTCTCGGATTTCTGTTGGAGGTACCACAACTAGCAGTACTATTACCCATATTGGTATCATTGAACCAATGAGGATCTTGACTGAGGCCATTCATACTTTCTCGCATCGTGTGAACTTCTCGATCGAAGTCAACCAGCTTCTCCAACATCAGAGTGAACAGCGTGCTTTGCAATAATTCAATACCTAACAATAGTTTTAAGGTACTTTCTGCATGACCAAAACCTTGTAAAGGACCACCACCAATAGTGATACTACCATTACTTCCCCTCAACACCGAATTTCCATAATCAGATAACTGTTGTCTCATATTTTCGTTACTGACACTGTCCAATTGAACAGGTTTAAGTAACAATGGATAATCTTTACGAAACCAATAACTCAATCCTCGTTTAAAGTCTTGTTGACGATTGCGAATGATATTCAACTTGTTCTCTAACTTGGAGATGCCTTGGCGGGCAGCTTGCACGTCGGTTAGAAGAACGAAGCTTGCACTAGAATCAGAGACGATGTTCCAACCACACTCAGCCAAGGTGTCTCGAAAGTAATCAAAATCAGGATTCATTTTGATCGATCAGCCACGTGAAGAACAATAATGCCTTCTTACAACAAAAATAGTCACTATAGTGCACTATATAGTTATTTTTTACTGTTCTGTGAGCTCCTTTGGTGTTACATCCCACCATAAGGTTCAATTTTTAGAAGTGACTGAGACAGACCGGCAGGTCGCGAGAGGAATTAGAGATTAGACGCATTTTAAGGCTTCTTTAGAGTGCTCTCACCCTCACAGAGATTCTTGCTGTTAGCCGTGGTAATAGAATACTTGTTTAAAGTATTCGGCGGGAAAGACGAGTATAGACCATTGCCTTTTCTAGCTAGCTGGGGTCTTGGTAATTCACTCACTCCCACTCGAAAGTGTCTCCTTTCTCATTTTTGAAGCTCCACTGACGCACGAATTCCATTTCAGAGTCTACTTATTCACAGCATGCCATCCTCTGAGGAAGATAACTTAAGCACGGATGCTTTGAAGAAGCTGGAATCTGCAGAGAAGAACATTGTGAACATTTTGCATATCTTCGAAGAGACAGTGGACGAATTGAAGCGCATTGGAGAAGTAGACGAGCAGCGTCTGGAAGAATTGTCGAAAGAGTATATCGGTCGCGTACTCACGTTGCAGACGACGATCAAAGAGTATGCCTTTATCAAGGAGATTTCCATGGAAAAGGAAGACAAGAAGAAGTCAACAACGTCAAAATAATGTCCATCAGTATTGTAAAGATTGTAGTTATTGAAGATGAAATTGAACTAAACTGTGCTTTTAATTAATGATTAAGTTTTCTTAAATATTACCTATTTGCAAAGTTATCTCTATTTCTATGTTCAGTTCTACTCGGTGGCGCACCCAAATAGGTTTACACCAAGAGAATTCCCTAGAAATCATTTGTACAACGTTTAATAATAGTATAACTTTCTGTTCCTATTAGCTGGAAGATTTCTCAACCCATCAATGCTGCCGTTCTATTTCCAGGTCCACCAACAGCATGCTCCTCCTCAGTCAAGTTGTCCGTTCTAGAGGGGGAAGCATCTTCATCGTCTCCATAACTTCCAGAAGTTGAAGGCGCGACTTTGCCATCCAGTATTTCACCCATCTCGACATTGCTTATCTCTTTATCTTCGTCAGTCTCTTCATCTTTTTTATCCCATCCCAGACAATGTTTGATCCATCCCCATAGATAAGGTGCAACTAACATGATTATATCCATAGCCAACACTGCACTATTGGAGGAAACGACTTCAGGCAACTTCTCAGCAAGATATTCAAAAGTATAATTTGTCGTTTCATCACTACATTCTTCCTTGGCCACATCCACAAAGAAATCCATCACTGCTATCGTTAATACCAATGTAGCGATAATCACAGGAACTTTGATCCAATTTCCGAAGAATTCTGCCCATGGTTTGACATGATCTTCCAAGTGAGAGTATTCGTGTTTATCCGTGTCCCAATTGTCATATGTAAGCTTCATTATGTATATTCCGAACATGATTAGAATAACATTCACGATCAGATTAATCACCAATAAAGCAGTTTGTGCTGCAATCGCAGATTGTAAAGGACCATTAATTTTCTTCACATCAGTATAGGAATAAGAACAACTTTGCTTCCATAAAATCTGCGTTCTCATCATTAATCCAATATTTGTTGATTTACCAGCATAAGCTTGATATTGACCACATGTAGACTGACAATAGGCTGCTCTACAAAGGCTATCAGAACCACAGGCAGTACAAGCAGTACTTCCAGGAACAGTACTGGAACCACCTTTGTTAGAACCAACACATGTTGTACCAGTACCGGCAGTACAACTTCCAGTACTTAAATAATTGTAATTGGTAGTAGGGGAACTTTCACAAGGTCCGCTAAAACTTGGATCAATATTATATCCCGCGTTATACTCAAAAAGACCATCTTCGTCATAAAACTCCAAAGCTCTCCAACGTTTATCAATCTTACTACAACTGGATGGTCTATCTGGTGTAATTTCTCCGGTACTTGACATGCTCGCCTCTCCACCATACTCATCTTGATCAGAAGAAGCAGTGAACAAAGAAGAAACGAAGTTGGTCTGACCTTGACCATAACAAGGGCCATACATCTCATCTCCGTTTTGCATCCAATCAACACTCCATTCAACAATAGGTAAAGGTAACCAATCATTATCAACGCCTACTTTGCTACTAACAGTTGTTGAACCATATTGTTGATAAATATAGTAAGTAGATCCACGCATTGTGGTAGTTGCAGTGGCGGTACGGATAGTGGGGGCGTCAGGACTTTCTGGTGTAGTATCAGTAGTAAAATCACTTGTAGAAGCACCAGTAAATTGAGTAATAGTATCATCACTACCAATCCATGTCAAAGGACATGCAGTTGATCCAAAGCTATCTGCGACACATATAGCTCCAGTATTATCATAGGTCCCACCGTTGTTACAATTGTGATATCCACTTGGACATGCACCAGTATCTTCATCTGGATAAGGGGTATCAAATGCGTTATCAAAGGATGTCTTATAACAAATTTGTTGTCCATCCCAAGTCATCAAGTCCATTTCATTCATAGAATCCTGTTGAGCACAAGTATACTGAGTTACCGTTGTCTGATTGGTAAGACATGCAGCCGTGGAGGAAGATGCAGTCTTGAACGTACCATCATCCAATTTATATTGCGCACCGCTTTGACAACCACAACCAAGACCAGTTCCACCAGGCCATTCCATGATAGGGAAAGCACTATATCCAGTACCACAGCTACCGGAATTATCAAACTTGATTGCACTGACAGGATCTTTGCTCCAGTTGGTCACAATGCCATCAATATCTGTACTAGCTGCGGATAAACGAATAAATGCAACTACGGCAGAAATGATAGATGCCACAGCCAGAGATACAGCAAACAGCTCTTTTGCCATCACATATGGGCGAGAGGACTCCTTCTTTTCTTCGTCCTTACCATCATCACTCATCTTAGCGATCTAATAACGTGAGAAACACTAAGAAATTGACTTGTGCAAGGTGTGCCGTTATCGGTTTTTTTTTTTTTTTCACCTAGCAGCCTAGGAGAGAAAGTAACTGGCTGGGTGGACGGCCAATTGAGATGAGTGTCCGCAGCTTTTGTGTGTGTGGAGAGTGGTAGTGCTGTGCACAAGCGAGTTGACTCGTTGGTGTGATCCTGAAAACTATCTGTACTCTCTTTATTCGTTTTTGCGGATTTGGATCTGTGTCAAGACACAAGATGGGAAGTGGTGTTTCTATGAGTAATCAAAACCCATTTGCTTTCAAAGTATGTGAAGCTGAGTATTCACGATTGAAAGTCAGCTTAGAAGAAGTGGAAGATGTGGTTGGTATGGTCGGCGTTCCTGAAGATCTAATGACTGATGAACAATGCCTTGTGCGATTGAAGAGTGTATATGAAGCCGCCATTCAGCAATGCGATTTGCCCTTGGATGAATGTATGAATCCTTCTGTTTTTGCATACAAGTTATCTTTACTGGATGCTTCAGCAAGAAACACATATTCACAGAATGTAATTGGAGCCCAATTATTAAGAGATGGTAAAGAATTTAAACCCAAAGCTGCAGCTGCTGACTATTCGAAATCCTTTAGTGGTAGTGCTGAAGATACAAAAAACGAGAAAGAAGCAGCAGAACTCATGAAAGGTGACGGAGGAGAGGACGAAGCAACTACTAGTACGAACAACGACATGGATCCTTTATTGATCCCAAGACAATTATCGAATGACACGGAGAGTATGAAATATGATGTGTTTGCATTGCGAAATGGATCCAATTGGCTGAAGTTTATGAGTGCTAGTGGTTGTTTCATGTACATTCACGAAGCAAGTAAAGAAGTTGTTAGTGTCCGTCCAAACCAATATGACGAAGATTTGGACCACGGAGGAGGCAATGTGGATATATCTACATTGAATGCTCAAAACAATCTTCCAGAAGCCAAAGAAGAAATGTTACCAGAAGGCTGTCTGACTGCCTCTCTGAGTGATTTACCTAAAACGATAGAGGAAGTGCTCGCCAATAAGAGAACACCGCTCATTTTAGACACATCAGAAGATGAGAAAGTCAAAACTTTTATGGAATACAAATCTAGACTTGCAGATTTGTCAAGTTTCACCATACCATTTGCTAAAAGTGGTTTGAAAAGATCTGATGTTTTAGAGAAAGTTAGAGAAACATTAGTGGGTGCTATCAAATCGGGAACCTGTTTCTGCCTCTATATGGGCTCTGTGACAATTGAACATGCAAATCTCAAGAGAAAACTTTGCAAGAAGGACGTTTTTCCAAATGAAAGCATGATGGAAGCAGGTGCTCGTTTGAAACAGCCAGCTTTTGATCCCAGATACAAGCTCTTGTTCCGAGAAGCCGATCTGGAAGAGGGTGAAGCCATTCTCAGAGATGGATTCTACACTGTTGTATTATCGAGATTACACCCAAAGGAGATTGAGAAGGAATTGAGTGAATGCATTCCGTTGCTTAGCATGACGCCGATCTTCATCAAACTATAATTTTCTTATGTCATTGGATAGAATATTGTACGAGTGATTTATATTATAGATGATATATATAACGAATGCAAAGATGCGCAAAGAGAGAAACACTATCAATTCTTATAATAGAATCACATCATATTCACATTCTCGACAATATGTACATCTTTAATCACAGATCTGGAAACAGGTTCTGTTCCCCCTCAGCCTCCCGAAGACATCTTTACAGGTGCGCATACCACTCAATACTTCACCTACCATGCTTTCTTTGCGAATGTGTTTGACGCTAGGAAGATCCATGTATCGAAAGATCTCCTTTTCGTACTCTGCTGGAAAGTCGCTCATACTATTTTGCGCCCATGCCATCACTCGCTTGGTCTCTTCTTCATCAGATACAAATTCTGATAAAGAGGAAGTTCTTTGGGAAAGATCACTTGCACTGGTAGTACTAGCAAAAGACTTGACTCCACTCAAACTTTGAAAGGTCTCTCTCTCCCATTTACCCACACTTTGCAGCATCCCCAAGACTCCTCGGTTTTTGCTGTTTTTCCGAGCCTTGATGACGGTATCGGTACTATAATGTAATACAATACGAGGTACGTTACCCAATTGTTCAATCTTGGCCTTAATACGTGTTAGGTCATCGTCTGCTTCAAGCATCAACACGGTTGGTTCAGGAACATCATCATAGTCTCGTTGTACACGCCAATAGAATGCTGGTTCCAACACATCCACTTCTAACAGATTCTTAACCAATTTCGTGTCTGTACCAACACCTCTTTTCAGAAACATAACGCGAAAGCCTGGCCACATGGCTTTCCCATTGAATTGGTGACTCTCCATCAAATACTTTTCCTTCGGACCCAGCAGATTAGGAGAGATAAAAGCTCGATTGGTAACCATACTCAACCATAATAGAGACCGAATCTCATCACGTACTTGTTCATCACTTGTGTAGAGAATCTGCTTGGTCAATGTAGGTCGCAAAGGATCATAGTATAGCGGATTCCAGAAGGAATTCACTGCCTTGAGACCCATCACCTTAGTACGTTGCTCATAGCAAGTAGTATGCACTGCAATAGCTTTCCGCGAATCCAACCATTCTGCAGCGGCATTTCCACCCAGTTCTATGCCTCTCCATTTCTGTACGATTTTATCCATCAAAGCAGCAGTAGTACTACTGAAATAAGCGAATCGTAACCCATTCTCACCTCGTCCTATACGCATACCATCCAAGACATGATTCTGATCCTTGCCTGGGTTCTTCTTGACATTAGGATCTTTCATATTCTGATATTTGCTCCATGCGTGATCAAACACTTCAAAAGTCTTGTTGTTGCCTCTACATAGAAATAAACCAATATTAGGCAATGGTTCAGTGAACCACGTCTTCCACCCTGCTCTTGATCTGTTCATAATAAATAAATAATCAAGTTGCACAAACACATCTATTGTAGGTGTTTCATAAAACACCTCTGTCATATATCTCGGAGAATTCAAGAAGCCTACATCCAAGTCCAACATGAACACATCTACTCCACTAGCAAGGGCCTTGGGCACATGATGTAGCTTTAATATCGCAATTTGTTCCATCACACTAGGCAATGGCGTTCTAGACTCACGATAGTCAAAACATGGGAAATAGCTCTCTTTGCACAGATCCATACAATGTGAGTCCGTGACACATATGACGAGAGCGCATTGACTGAGACCGAACTTCTCCATCGTATACACGAAGTTCTCGATCAATTGCCAATACAAATCATCACCTACAGAGGCCATGGTTAGAAAAACTGGTAGATCTTTACACGAAGGGTGGTTGAACAGTTGAATCATAGTGTCTACTAGAGATGGAGCGGGAGTTGCGACCATTTGATTGTTACTAGTGACATCTGCAGTAACATTCAGGGGGCCTACGAGTATGTTGAACAAGGGATGCTTCATCAAATTCTGACGAGCAGCGATGTATGCACGTGGATGACCTTGTACTCCGGAAGGACTCCCCGGTGTCCGTGATAAGGGCAATATCTTGGAGTCATCCAATATCACTTGCCGATTATGCTTTAGTGGAGGTTTTCTTGGTGTATCCATAATTTCAATGTGTGCTTTTTCAATCTCGCGGAAAGCATACTCTCTTTCATTCTCCTTGATCTGACGCAATTGCCATCCTTTCAATTTCTCAGTAGGTTGTATGGTTCTTGGAATATCCATAGTAGGCTGATAAGTTGGTAAATTGTTCACAAAAGTACCTGCTGCAATAGGGGTAGGCACAGGTGTCGGAACTACCACATAACCTCCTTTGTCTTCGATCGCGTGATGTGTGTCATAGAAATCATACGGTTTCCCTTTCTGCATAATGTGTCTATCTGCGCTTGTTGCTGAAGAAGATGAACTCTTTTCCGTTTCCGAAGGAGTTGAGACTGGAATGGAATATGATGAATCCGATTGCCACTTCTTATGCACGATACCTTTACCTTTACTTCCGTATTCATGCCGTAGCTTTGAAGGGGACGATAAAGAAGAACCACCGATCCCTACCAGCGCATTCTGAGCCATATCCAATTGATTACTCAAGATCCTTTCGTGTGTAACCAAAATGAACACTAGACCTACCACAGCGATTGATGCTACCAACACACCGTAGATCCATCGAGAAGAAGATACACGGCTGCGATGCTGCAATATGGGACCCATAATGCAACACTACGGCTATTCGCTATATCTATCTATGTATCTATCTATAAATCTACACGATACACGCCAATCGCACTCTAGTTACTATCACACTGCCCAATCGCTTGAAATAGCGATGCGTCTACCGTCCCCCGATGAATACCTTAACAACTGATGATCAAAAAAGTACACAGCGACGAAATACGGTACAAGGCTTCCTGTAGAGGGGTCGAAGCTGAGAAAATTTGCTGAGAGTGCCATGACGGACGGGCGGGTGGGATGGAGAGAGGGGAACACACTCTACCTGTGATTGAGATGAGTGACTGGCGTACTACCTTGTTTGTATGGCAAGGCGAAGCAATTAAGGTCTCTGCGCAGCAAATTCTATGGAAAGGCGCATGGGTGGGCACTACTGATCCCGTAGACGACTTCCCTTCTCTATCCGACTTCGAGGAGAGCCAGAATGTGTTTGAGATGTATTTGAACGTGTCCAGTACATCAGGATACACAAAGCAAAGCTACGACAGTAACGACCAACGTAACTATTATTTGCTGGACAATGGAGAGGGTTTAGAGAGATATCAGGATATCCACCAGGAAATTTACATTTCTGATTACCATAATAACAATAGTCATACCGATGATTCAATATATTCACGTCGTGTGATGGCTCGCGGCAACACAGAATTCGGATCGTTCGTCTCGTATGGCAAATGGACTTCTTCTGGTCAGCTCACACTCGCTCGAAGATATGTCGATGAGAAAGACTGGAGATTGAAAGTCGAGCCTATGTATCTTTTGTTTCAGGACCTTCTGGAAGCAGTAACACCTAATGGTACTGGAACAATGATAGATTATTCTCCATGGCACAATCTTCCTGTCAAATGTAAGCGTCCTCGCAACAGTGGTCTGAATGAGGATGAAGTGAAACATCAGATAAAGAGAATGTTACTTACGGATCAAGATAAGGAGAATAAGAAGGTAAAAACGACATTACCGCCCATGAAACTACTACCAATCAGTTCCAATGCTACTATTCAAAAATGTTCCACTTTTCAATCTGATTTAGCTAGTGTTTACATCACTTCTTATCCCAAATCGGGCACGACTATGCTGCAACACATTGTCATCTCGCTCTTTTTGGCACAAGCAAAGAGACAGAAGAGTGAGGAAATAGCAGCAGTATTGACGAATAAATATTCCCACGTATCTAAGTATGCACCATTTTACGAAATTGATGCAACTTGGAAGGATGGTAATGATAGTGATAGTGGTACATTAGCAGATGAGTATAATGAGAATCACAAGGCACTAGGAATTCATATTTTCAACACACACCTTCTCTACGATATGCTTCCCCATGCAAGTGCTAGTAATAATAGGAAATGCATCTACATTGTAAGGAATGCCAAAGATGCTTGTTGTTCCTTTTACCATCACTTATCAAATCAACAACAAGAATCAGGCGGCATATCTGAATCTAATTTCCAATCATTTTTCCAGGCATGGATAAAAGGGGACATTGTATATGGTCAGTGGATCGACCACATGATGCATACTTTCTCTCGTTACAATGAAAGGGATAACAAAGACTTATTGATTCTGTGCTATGAAGATTTGCTATCAGAACAAGGACTGAGAGATAATGTCCAACAAATCGTTGCATTTTTGAATTTGCAATTAACCAAGACAGATATTGAAGGTGTATTACCCAGCTTCTCCTTCCATGCCATGAAGCAGAATATCAATCGCTTTCAACCCATCTCTGTGACGTGGAAAGAGGGTTACTCGTTTCTTCGAAAAGGAGTCAAGGGCGATGCTAATGACACCTTTTTCTATGAAAAGGAGGAGAAAGAGGGAGATAAGAAAGCCACACCATTGGAGTATGAATGGAGAGAGTACGTGAATGAGAAGCTGAAGCAATCCAAGGAGGCGATGACAAACCTACCAGAGAAGTTGCAAAGAATTGTGAAACAGTGTGTAGAGTGATGTACTTTTTGAAATGGTGTATGTACATATGTATCTATATCTTTGTGATAGAAGCTAACAATAGATGGGGAACTTAGTTACAAAAGAAGATACATTCCGTACATCTACAGAAATACAACTGATCACACAACAGAATGACTTGATAAATCAACTCTTATGCTAACAATCTTAAATTATCTCTATCCATCTCCTACATCGAAGAAGGATGCTTTACGGATTGGGCCAGGGCTGATGTTACCATCACCATCTTCGTTTTTGTCACTCAATGGCTTGGAACTGAAGCTACGCTTTGCATCAAAATTCACCATCTTGGTGCTATGTTCCGTCTGATATAGGTCGTTTGTATTTGTCAATGTTCTCATGAATGTTAACAAAGCTTCATTGTATTGTGATTGCCATCTCAAGATGGGTAAATCATTGGGTTCATACAAGAATGGATCTTCCAATTCCTTTGTGGCTTCATAGAGAGAATTGAAACTTAAACATGTCAAAAAGCACACGATAGCACCCAGAACACGCGTGGTAATGAAAGAAATCATTAACAAAGGGACCAGAAAGGCGAGTACCAACATGAGGAATTCCGTCATTTGAGCATATACAAATGGAAAAGGCAAAAATGCAATTTTCCTGGCTTGCATGAATCCTAACATACCATCCGATATTTCTTGATATAATCGACTCAACACAGGTGCTGGTACTTTACCAAAACCTCCTTTCAATTGCCATCGTGTGATATGTTCATTCAACCAGAACATGACCAATTGTACTTTGGATTGTGAATGTTTGGCTTCTTTCAATTCTAGCAATTCTCTACGAGATAAACCACCTATGGTAGGTATAGGTACACGAGCATAATATTCTTGCATATCACTGTCTGATGAACGAACCACAATAATGTAACGCAAATAGCTGAACCAACTCTTATTGGCTGGTCCGCGTGCTGGATGATCACTAGGTACACAATAAGGTAATGTATATCCTGCTTCATGTTCACAATAGTTGCGAGCATGATCTTTACGGAAGGCTAAACACGCTGTTGCTGTTAACAGAGAGAAAAAGTGCATCAATAAATGAATGAATTCCAATTGACCGTCATTCATCTTATTGTCAGGTTCCTCGTAGCGCACACTTTTACAAAATGACGCACATTGATTAGCACAATCACCCAATTTACTATACATTTGATGTACACTTTGAGCAGCCATGAAGTAGCGATTCATGGCAGAATTACTACGAAAGATTAGGGCGAAACCAATTACACTAGCAATCATACCAATGGCATAAGGATGCACCAAATCTTCTTTCTCGACATCACCAAAAGTGTAGGCAATAATAAAGTAGAAAATAGTAGACAAAATGGCACTTAGACAAGCACGAGGAAATGAACTACCAATCACAGTCGTCCAAAATTGGAGATTCAAACCGAATAAGGTCTTGGTATAGGGAATCATGATGATGCAAAAGCAATTTCAACGGTGTTGTCGAATATAGGTAAACCAATATGAAGACCAATACTATACGAGATCCAAGAGAAACAGCAGCTTGTGATTGCCCTGAATATTGTAATTCGCTTAGAACCCTCAGGACCCTTTATGGCTCGAATCTCACTCGACAACTTCAATGAACTTGGCTGCTTGTTGTGTGCAAACTCAAACTCAAATTACGAATGCATGAAGTGACTGCGCGGGGTGGGTGGATTTCACGAACTTGTCTTGTGTTTGTGTTTGCTTGCCAAGGCTTGGTGGTTTGCATTGGGAGTGCCGAGGAGGTCTCCAGACTTCAGAGTGCTGTCATAGCTACTGAGCTGCTCGTAAGTATCATATTCGTGTAGATAAGGGCATTCGAGCGGTGCAAGTGGATCAATATTTCTTGAGTTGGATTGTCTGATACTCCACATATTGCTTTGTCCTCAGCATCAGACTACCCGTACTATTTCAGGCCTATGGATATTTCTATCATTTTGATTTCCTTGCTTTCTGGCCTATTATGTACACTTTCTCAGAATTTGATTACATTGGTGAAAGAGCATCATATAGGTGGCACCTTTTGCAAATACCTTGCTTGGAAGATGCAGATTCATCACAAGACGTATTGCGACAACCCTACTTGCAACTGGGATACTTGGCAAGATGCCCTTCGATCGACAGATCATGAATCCGCATTTGGTCATGCAGGTGCTAGTGGTGCTCATCATTACAAGGCAACGAAACAAGTAGATTCATCTGGAATGAAGAAGAAGAGTCAACAGAATCGTGTTTTAGTCAGTTATGGTCACAATGGCTTTGGAAATCAATTATGGCAACATACGGTTGCATTCATGATTGCTGAATCGTTGAATGCCAAATTGTTCATAGCAATTATCCCTGATGAAATGTCACCAAGTGGAGGGAAACCACCAAATACATGGGCAGGTATGGCAGCAATGGAAAAGATTTTACCACCTGAATTTTTATATGAAAATTTACCTAAAAATAGTAGTATTCGTAGTCTTTGTGATCAAGAAGATTGGTATGTGAAAGATCGTCCAATTGATTGGAGGGATCGCAATTATACTACACATTTCAAACCCAATTTGTGGAATTTGATTACCGATACTGGTCCCCGATGTATTAAAATGTTGGGTTATTTCCAAAATTTGCCATTATGTGCAGATGATGTGAGACGATTATGGACTACCAAGATGTTTGCTCGATTCCCAAACAAACCTGGTGAGAATGATTTGTCCATCTATTTGAGATGTGTACCTCGTCATTACCATTTCAATGACAAGGTGTTTTATGAAACAATATTGGAGAATATCGAATTTGATAAAATATGGATTTTTGGTGCACCTGAATGTCCACATACACTCGATGCTGATTCCAATCGAGATGGCATGGTTGCTGCTGTTGTAAGATTACTAGTCGAAAAATATAATGGTACACGATGGCCTGCTGCTCCATCAGGTTCTGATCCAGAAGTTTACCTTTTGAGTGATTTGGCAGGGTTGGCACAATCCAAGAAGTTGTTATTACCTGTATCTTCATGGGCCTTCTGGGCAGGAATGCTATCCAATGCCTCTGAAATACATGTGAATTCGCCTCCTAGACACCCTCTTTTGCCAGATATGCCACATTATATCTACCATGATGACCGTGCCAAAAAGTATTTTGGAAAATTTGATACCAAGGAAATGGATATTATCTATGGTCTAGATCTCAATGATCCTGGAGCCAAGCTGAAGAAACCACTGACAGCTGCAGAAATAGAGAAGAAGAAGAATGCATCTGCAGTGGAAATCGATCCAATGGATGCCATTGAGGCCATCGCCACGGCATTGAACGTCAGTGATGTCGAAGATCGAGCGGAAGCTTTCAATGTCAGTGATGCGCTCAATAGAGTAGCAGCTGAGATTATGAGATTAGATGAAATAGGATGAGAGAATAAGTGATAAACGAATGTTGACAATGTATACAGTATTCGAAGAATGTAATAATTGCAAAATAACGAGAAGAAGAAGAGGAAGAAGAAGAAGAAACGAAAGAAAGAGAAAACAAACTTGTTTTATTTTACAACATCTACAAACTTTTCACTATTTTTTTTTACTTGGGATCCTATTCAACATGAACATGGGTGTAATTGTTATCATTAAACCATTCTAATCCTGCGGTCTGGGAGATTCACATACAGCACAGAATTGTACTCCTGATATATTATTCAAAGTGCATACAACACACACCCAGATCTCTGAGGAATCTTCTTCCTCATCTCCTTCCTGTGATGCGACGGATCCTGGTGTGTTTGGTGCAACATGTCTCTTGTTCGTATTGCCAAAGACTGCCATGATCTTTTGCTGGACATCGAGTTGAGACTGCTCATCCATACCTGTTGTACCGAATTCAAGACCATCTTTCTTTTGTTGACTACTACTAGAGGCTTGAAGACTGGTGTTAGTACCTTTCTGTCTTTGCCCATTAGAACTAGAACTAGAACCATTAGATTGCCGTTGTTGTTGTTGTTGTTGTTGTTGTTGTTGTTGTTGTTGTTGTTGTTGTTGTTGTTGCATTTGCTGCGTCTCTCTCTTGAACTGTGCACCTTCAGTCATATTTGCAAACATGTCAAAGACAGAATCGATAGTACCGCTATTTCTCGATGCATGCCATGGTGGATATAACACATTCTTTTGCGCATCAGGAAAGACCCAATTTTCAGGGATTTGTAAAGTATTTGTTAGAAAAATTCCAGCAGAATCAAACAAAAATCTTGGTCTTCTATCAGAATGTCCACCCCCTACTAGAATCAAATTTTTGTCACCAACATATTTATCGTGTATCTTTTGACTGTGATGCATAGGAACAAAGTGATCGCCTGTAGCGGCAACAAACAATGCTGGTATGAAACATTTCTCTGCTTTATCAATTGGATTCAAATCGTAAATATCGAAATTTGCACGTTGTTGTACTGAGCTACGAATCCAACGTAAGGCAATACTAACGAGTAATGAAGGTGCGAAATGTCCCTGTTCCCGGCCTTTTTCCACCAACTCTTCAGCCAATGTTGTTAAGGAACTGAAACTAGAATCCAGAATCATAGCTGCAATACTAGGATCTCTTTCTCCATGTAAAAGAGCAGTAGCAGCACCCATACTACGTCCCCATAATGCAATAGTAGAAGTAGTACCTGCTTCACGTAAATGACAAACAATGGTATCGAGATCATCTTTTTCAAAAGCACCTAAACTTACATATTCACCATCACTGAGACCTGAACCACAAAAATCAAAAGCTAGCACAGTTGCACCAAGAGATAATACTAATGACAAAATGTTGATACATTCAATACGACCACTAGCATTACCATGCATATAGATTACACA
>JACLAD010010866.1_pt1 | contig 21158 bp, 13 predicted proteins | sample 8027901 | NCBI WGS metagenome assembly JACLAD01 (sample SAMN15725071, study PRJNA655200) | protist metagenome | isolation source: fluorescence activated cell sorting (FACS) single amplified genomes of... | place: Spain: Blaines Bay Microbial Observatory, Mediterranean Sea | collected 2016-07-05 | reverse complement strand
TTTGGGCGTGCATTTTATGAATTATCAATCATGTTCATTCAAAAAATGCCGTAACCATAATAATTTGTATAAAACTCTTTTGCAGACTCGATAGCCTCGTCGATGGCGACATCAGACTCAGCGCATATGACGTGAACATAATAATTTTCATCGGGATAGTCGAAATTGCAGATAAATAATACGATTCATCAAAATTTAAATTATTGTTAACGTAATAATACCAAAAATAGCAACTTATTCACCTAAAATATGGTGTGCTACCCTGTTGTGATGCGAGCCAGTCGATGAAGAATGGTGTTTTGTAATTTTTTGTTTGCTTTTAGTTTTACTGGCTTTGAGAGGAAGACTGCGCCGCGGCCTCAACCCGCCGTCGCGCCGGGGTCAGTCAGGGATTGCCGTCGTAACGCCCAAAACTAAAAACCTACAAACAATTTAACAAAAACACCCTTCTTCATCGTCCGGGTCGCATCGCTTTGAGTAATTTTGTTAGCAATAACATTTTGATTTTTTTTCTATTTATTCCTACTTATTTCAGATAAACACGAAAGAAATTAAAAGTTCAAAAATGTCATCAAAATAACACTCTTTATGCTGAACTGGCGTAAGTTATTGTTTTTTAATATATAATTTACGCTTTGTTGATTGTTGGGTATGTTTGCATTTTCGTTGCGAGCGCAACCGAGGAATGTCCATGTTGTTATTTATACTCTGTGGTGTTCAGGTATCTGGCTTTGGAAGCACGTACCCCCTTCTTTGTGGATTCCAAACAATGCACATTTTCATGTTGCAATGGTCCGGGACCCGTTGGCATGGATGGCGGCCATGAGAAAAGCTCCATACGGACTTAGTTGCCAATCCGAAAGTTTGACTTCTCCATGTTTTCTACGCCCTGTCAACACGTGGGGTCCATTGGCGACCGGGATATTTATACGATTTTCATCAATCATGGCGGTTTGGAATTATTATTATTCTGCCTACAGCGAAAGTGTTCATTTTGTGCGATATGAGGATCTCGTGCTGCAATATCATAGCACGATGGTAGGTATTTCAAGCGAGGCACAATTGTATTTTAGTCGCAATATTTCTCATGGATCGGCAAATCAATCAATTCCGCAGGGTCCATCTAAGAAGCATGGAGAGTCCAAAACATTCAAGGAGGCTCTCATGTACGTGCAATCACAAGGTTGGTTAAAAAGATATTCTCGATCCGAGTTGGAGATTGCATGTAAGGCCTTGAACATCACGTTGATGAAAAAGTTCAATTACGCGACTTGCGATGCACTGGAGCATCTCGGATCACCCGTTCGGGCTGAAATCTTAGCAAAGCTAAAACCCGTGGCTGCGACCAAGCAAAGCCGAGTATCTTCCGAACGGTATTTTATCGAGAGCCAAAATAGCAAAGTGGCTGCATGCCAAAATGGTACGTTAGAAATGTGGCAGACAACGGGAATGGATTTGCGAATTTCTTTTTTGCATGTAATGCGAAACCAAAGCATATTCCGATCCCAAGACCAATGCAAGATTGATCAAGTAAAGTTAAGCGCATCTCAATTTTCAGCTGAGCAGATATGCTCAACGCAAGAGTTCTTTTTCACGCATTATTTTTCTGATTCTAGCTCCTGTAAATCTATGTTGGAGCCGTTGCGCACTTCAATCGATGATGCCGAACGACTGATTTGAAGGTCGCGCTTGCGTTTCGATGCTTTCACAAATAGAGAATCAATATCAAAATTGTTCAAATGCAAAGTTGTTGAGTATTGATTTGTTTCTTGATTCAGCATGCGTTTGATTGATGTCCGTTATGTGTTGGTTGCAAACTCATGTCGTCTTCAGTCAAAAAATGATATGTCTGCGTGGTTGGAGTGCAGTGCGATCATGTTGTGTATTGCAGGTTCTCGTAAGATTATTGCAATTTATTTTTTGGCTCAGTCATATTGCAAATGTTCGACATTTTCTTACCTGAAAAATCGCGTGCGTTGGTTCATTGCTCAGTGAACACATACAATTCAACCGTTTTCGGTGTTGTTTTGATTGGGCAATTTGAGTTTGCAGTTATTCCATTATTTCGAATTTCATCGTACCGATGCCTCAAAGTTTAGTTTTTTGGAAAATTCTTTCGTGCTTAGTCGTTTTTTGGCATGTCAGCCCTGGTCCCCTATTGGCGCACGCGACCGAAGCAAGTTCGTCAGACAACGTATTCATGATTCACATTGGAAAGACTGGTGGATCTTCGCTGAAATCATGGATTAGATCGCATTTGAGCGGAAAAGTGATAATGAATAGCCACAATCTGAGATTAGGGGACAGAAAAAATGCAAAATACATATTTTTGGTCCGGGATCCTGTCGACCGTTGGATATCCGGATATTTGCACACCCTCAACACATGTTGTGTTGAATCGCATTTGCGGTGGACTTTGTTGAACGCATTCGCCATGTATCCGTCGCCCACGGCGTTCGCAGAAGCATTGTATCAAGATCCAGAGGCATTTAAAGCAGCCAGCAGCATGTTTCACGTGCACCGAGGTTTTCATTTCTATTTAGGCAAAATCAAGAATCATCTACAGGACATTTTATGGGTCGGAGACTTGGGAAACTTGAAAAATCACACCGCGAATTTGTCGAAAATGATGGGCGTTGTCGTGACAGAACCACCAGGCCGTCTGAACACGGTGCACGATCTCGCAGGGAAATTTTTACATCATAGCAATATTCAATTTTTGAAGAATGTATCATGGAATGCCCGGTGTAATATTGAAAGGTATGTTTCACGAGATTATGATATTTTAGATCTTTTGTGGAAACGAGGACTGATCCAATCAAGGTACGAGCGCAGATGCGCAAACCACAACTTGAAGTCAGTCACAATTTTTACCAATTTATCTAGCCAGAATGTAAGTGGAAATGTTTTTGGACAATGCACACAGAAGAATTGTACAAGACGCAGCTGTGTGGCCATCAAATCTGCTATCATGAGCAAAATATCAATGTCTTCAACTTCCTTCCGACATATTTTCGCAGCAGATGATCGTTTGATTAATTCGAAAGCTAGCACATCCGCAGAACATTTTGATGTAAGAAGCCCGCACGTAGCGTCTGTTCGATCTCCTGAACAGGTGTTCGGTTTCGTGCAAATAGGTGCAGTGATCGAGTCCCGGCACATCCAGGTAAGCCATCAACAGGGTTCGATGAATTATTTTGCTAGTGTGTTGTCATTACAATTTAGATCAAATGGAAAAATTGATGTCGGCAATGTTCTGTGTTCCTTTTTTTGATTCTTGATTTGTGATAGGTTTTTCAGCAAATGCAAATTGAACGTGATCGTCTGCGCAAAGATTTTCAACTATATTTCCGTAGAGTTGCGCAAGATCAGGCTAAATCAATTCAAGATTACATTTCACAGTATTTCAAACCCAACCACGACGGCAGGCAAAAATCATCGGGTATGCTATTGTTGAACAAAACTCTTGCTCATCCCGCGCGGCTTCGCTTAGGCAGGCTGGAAGAAGAGCACAAACGATTCGTGGAACAGGCCAAGAATTTATTTTCCGATGACGATGCGGATGCGTACGACCCACATGGTCAGAATTTCAAGACATTGCGTGCAGAAGGTGAGCAATTTCGCAAGCATGCTGAGGCGCTGCTTCATGCTGACGCGTCCGTTAAGACGACAACGAAACCAAGAAGGCATCCTTTTCAGTTGACGGTTTCCAAAGTTGATGTAGTCGAGAGGACAGCGTCAGAATTACCGAGCCAATTTGAAGTTGCTTCTTCCACAGTTGCATCTCAATTGGAACATCTACGTGATGAGAATAGAAAGCTTCGCCAGTCACTGGAATTCTCGAAAAACTCACAAAAGCGAATCAATCACGGCGGCGTCAGAGAGTATCTTCAATCGTCACAGCAAGAGGCAGCGCTTCTGGCGAATGGGCTCATCTCCAAACGTATCGGTGGCGTTGGTACATATGTCAATTTGCTTGATGCCGGGCGCATGGAAGTATTGGCGCCATTTCAATTCAGAGATTCTTCTGTTCCACAAAAGTGCAATTACGATGCATTTCTTTCATTGTGCACGGCTCTACGGACACAGATGATATCTTTTTCGAAATGCCTTTGATTCCCATGCGCCAATCATTTTCGGGTACTCAATGGGATTATGTTTTGTTGTTTGTGAGGTAGCGCGGCGAGTCAGCGTTTTGTCAATGTTCAAGCGCCTGCATTAGTCAGCAAACAGAAACGTCCAAGCTGCGAGCACGGCCAATATCTCATTGCCAAGAAGAATTCATCGGTCAGCGCGCGCCTTTGTGGTCCTCAGCTGGACTTGCGTAGGACCGAAAAAATGTTTCCGACAAAAAGCATCGTTTCCGGCGGACCGTATCAAGTGGTAAGGAATTACGTCATCAATCTTGATCGCAGTGTTGACCGATTGAACAATTTTACGAAAGCTTGGGCTAAATTCAACATGGAGTTTGAACGTTTTCCAGGCGTAGACGGTAGCAAATTGTCCTACGCCGAACTTCGCAACATGTCAGACATTCTGTATCCGTATTGGGATGCCGAATCGCATGGTGGTCAGGCATCCTTTAGTCCTGCTGAGGTCGGTGTTGGTTTGTCGCACGCAAAACTATGGCAGAAGATATCCGCCCTACCGGAAATAATCAATGAATTTGATCTGCATTGCATCTTCGAAGATGCAGGCGTGCCATCGTTTGACGATTATGATGTGCGAGTGCGAAGGGTTTTGCAAGGCTTGCCAAGGACCGGGCCAATCGATATTTTGTATTTGTTGTATCGAGAGTACACTGGATTGTTCTCCGTCATGGAAAGTAGCACAGTAAAGAAACCTCATGCTGTGACTGGTGCCACGGGCTATTGTTTGAGTCGAAAAGGCGCGCGGAAGTTTGTTTCATTATTGCCAGTGAAGGACATGGTCCAGGACGATTGGATGGGTTTGTATCACCTTCCTGCCCGCAGAGTGTCGGCTCGTTGTGCTGTGCCTCCGCTTGTTCGTCGATCTGAATCTGCCACTACTATTTTTCATTGGAATCAAGTTTTGCCCTGGAGGTTTGTCAAGTGGCACCGTCTCAAAATTATTGAGAAAGCTATGAAGGAGGCTTTTGTGTCAAAACATTCCAAAAATATTCTTGCGGAGCCTTTAGGTATCAAGAAACAATCACCTCACTATTTTGCAATTGACGAATGCAGATTATTCGCCTCCCGTCAATTTTTGAGGCACAAACTCAAGAAAAAAGAAGTCATTCCCAACTTGAAATTGTATTCCGCGTGCATGGAAATGGTATTTCGTATGTTCACTTTACAAGATGGCGATTCGCAGGGCCGGATCAGTATTCGACGGAAACGTCAATTCTTGGTAATCAAAAGATTTTTGGATTGTGTAATTCTATTTTTTCAGCCTGGTGAGCTTGCTCAGAGAAGGTCCGCAAACCCTGATATCATGTTGTCGCGCGGGCTGACATATTGGTGGCACGGCGCAAATTTCGAATCCTTTGCATTCCGATTCCGTCCCAGTCCCAGTCCCAGCTGATCGAGCGCATGCCACGATTGAAGCACATTTTCCACCACATTTTTGGTGAGTTTCACGACTTTTGTACGCAGAATCCTATGTCAATTAATTATTTTTTTTCTCAGCGATGATCACGGTGTAGTATATATTTTCATGGTAATTTGTGTTCAAAAAATAATCCGGGTTCAAACGATTTTGTGCGTACGTTTTCTGAAAAAATGTGACATGATACAATATATTTTCGGATTTCAAGATGTATGACAAAATCATCAATATTTAGGAATTAAGGTTCATCAGATTTTACGGTGGCCATTCACACCAAAACGTGAGCAAACAATCATGTATCTGTTCATTTCGAATTCTTGCGGCAGATTGCTAGGTTTCTTGGCGTATTTCGTCATTTCATTTGTGATTGGACAGCCTGGATCCGATCCCCGTGAATGCTCATTTTGTTCGCATCGTTCTGTTGGGGATTCTGGCTGCGACACCATCCCTCACACGATGAATAACAAAGTTCGCCATGCTAGTTTTTCATCAGATATGATTGGTGCTACATTTTCGCCTCCCAGCCCAGAAGTCGCGAAGGCGACCATTCGAGAGATGGCCAGATTTACCTGGCTTAATTATCGCCATCTTGCTTTTGGCCATGACGAGATCACCCCCGACGATGGCAAGCCGAGAGATAATTGGGGTCTTCACGCTGTGACGTTGGTGGATGCGTTGTCCACTTTGTGGATCATGGATTTAAAATTTGAATTTCGAGAAGGCGTAGATTTTTTTGGTGCGATTTTTTCTCGTCTGATGAGCAGTAGAAGCGGGTTGCGCTCCTTGTTCGAGCTCAATATTCGATTGTTGGGCGGGTTACTGGGCGCTCATTCGCTGTGCTTTGACAAGGATCCTTCTTATGCTACCAAACTTCTTGGATACGCAACTGAGGTTGGCACTCGTTTCCTGCCCGCATTTCGCGAGAGAGTACTACCTTGTGAAATGATTGAGATCAGCAGCGGTAAAATAGCTTGTCGCGACTCTGGCATTGTGTTGGCCCAGATGGGATCTTTTTCCCTGGAGTTTCGATATCTTTCTTACCATTCAGGTAATCCGATTTTCAAAGAATTAGCGGATCGAACTATGGAAGCAATCATGATGGCCAACGATCGCGGTTTGGTATCTAATCGTTTGAGTTTGTCTAATAGGACAGCGCCGTTGTTTCTGCAGAGAGTCGTCGAACAAGGTCAGCGCTGGTCTCTAGGTGCCAATGGCGATTCCTATTACGAGCAAGTCAATGGGGTCATAAAATGTGACGTACGCTTTTGTACGTATGTAATAACAGTTTTCATTTGCATTTCACGTGGATTGTGTTTCCAGGTATCTGCTGAAGACGTATCTGTTGTCCTGTCGACAATCCGAGGACGAGATGTATTTGCATAAGTGGCGTTTGGCCATGCACGAGGCGGAGCAGAATCTGGTGAAGCACGTCAACGATAGTTTGGCCATGATTTTGACCAGAGGATCTCAAGTTCAAGAACATTTGGCCTGCTTTGTTCCTGGCATGCTCATGTTGGGATATGGCACTTTAGAGCGTGAGGTTCCCCAGTCGGAGAGAGAAAGGTGGCGTGTTCTTGCACAGAAGTTGGCGATGTTTTGTTCTGAATCATACGCCAAATCGTTCACGGGTCTCGGAGCTGAGGCCGTCGACGAATTTCACCGGGCAGTGGATGATCGAAATGCGTTGCGGCCCGAGGTTGCCGAGTCTATTTACTACATGAAGTTTTTTACTGGGGATGAGCAATGGAGAGCGAGATCGTGGCAGATCGTATTGAGTTTAAACAAGTGGTCGAAACGTAAGTACGGATACACGTCATTGAAGAATATCAGCACTAGTCCGAGTTCCGATAACAAACAGGAGTCTTTCTTTTTTGCCGAGTTGTTGAAATATTTGTATCTTGCTCATACGACACCGGAGGAATTCGATCCGACAAGAATGATTCTCACGACGGAGGCGCACCCGCTGCGACCGATATGCAAAAATACATTTTTTTCAACACATCGGCCAGGCCGCCGAAAAGATTATGTCTTTTCGCCATTGAAAAATGTTGCCCGTGAAAGCAAAATGTCAAGGGATCGCGACAAATCTTCGACAATTGATCCTGATTCGCGTTTAATTCAAGAGCCATTGAATGCTAGTTCTAGGATTGCAACGGACGCAAGTGACATACCAGGTACAAAAACATTATGGGTGATTCCATCTTTCAAACGCGGTTGGTCACTCGATCTTGTACTAGAATCCTTACAAAGCGCGGGCAGAATATTGGTATCCAGGGACGCAGACTCTGACTACGTAGATCAAATTTTGTCAAAATATAAGGTGGATGTCATTGATCATCCATGGTCGTGTTCGAGAAACCCTCATCAATTTCCTGGCGATGATGAATCCTTGAATATCAATTATGCAGGGGACACGTATGGTAATCCGCGGTCATCCTGGGCTACGTGTTTGAAACACCATTGGTGGTGGATGATGAATCAGGCATGGCTTCGAAGGCCTGACAGGGTATGCATAGTTGAAGATGATACGGTCTTGCATCCGCAAGCGTTTGAGTGGTTGTCCAAACAAACTGGGGACGTCAAGCTAACTCCAGAATCAATTCTGGTACCATGGTGTATGTCGATTAGAGAATGGAAGAGCATAAAGCCGGAATTCTTTTGTAGGCATGATGACTACAATTGGGATCGAACGATTGGTTGGATCAAGCACTACGCGCATGGACCGAATCGTCTGTCCATGCCATCGATGCCTTTGGCTATGCATGTTGGAGTTTGTGACGGTTGGGATAATAGCCAGGCTAGAAATTTGGAATGTACTCCCGAAGTCATAAGCAAGCTTCGCCGACGCATTGCCACATGGAAATCAACCACATTCAAGATCCATACGATATTCACAAAGTGGTTGCGATCCAGAAGGCCGATTGGTGGCTGGGCGCATCCGAGAGATTGGCAACATTGTTTGAGAGTAGCCAGCGACGCTGATCAGCCAACCAAGCAGTCGTATCAACATGAATTGTTTCAAAACGAATCTGAGTTGGTTGGCCGCAACAGCGATTGCAAATTTTGTCAAATTTCGGAAGTTGCAGCCGGTATTCAACTCCAACGTGGAAAATTTCCATCAGGTGCTTTGACATCAAAGCACAAGGTATTTTTCAGGCAACATTAATTTACATACCAATGAATCTGAAACAAGAGCCAAAAAATGATTCGGGTGTCTGACTGAATATAAATGAATCTGAGGTCGAACTTTTTGAAATTGATATTTGTTACGGGATTCTTTCATCAAGTGGTATGACATCACTTGATGGTAGAATTTCATATATGATTCTGTTCGTCTAAATAATTATAAAACAAGGCTCCTGGCATAGATTGATTCAAGAAAAATGGAAATTAGAGAAAACAGAACTAATTGCTACGTGTTGAAAAAAGATGTCCCTACCCAACAAAAACCTTATAAAAATTTGGTTTGAGTGGGTCAGATTTTCCGACTGAAGCCAATTTTGAGATCATCACGGCTATCGGCGAAGGCATGTGGAACCATTGCATTGATAGTCACGGTTCGATCCTTTGATTCAACAGGGGTGTGCTGGGGGGATGATTGTTTCTGAAATCAAAAAACCTTTTTATGTCTACATTTTTTTTCGATTTCGACAAATCAGTGATTGATAATTTTTTTAAAAAGTGCAAAAAGGGAGGTTGCAAAGTTGCAAAACTCGGGGTCTATTGAAGAAGATATAATATTTTGCAAGTTTGCAACCTCCCTTTTTGCACCTTTTGGAAAACTGGAGCGAACTTTTTTGTCATCAATGGTATAGCAATCAAAAACCTTGCAAAAACAATGGTTTTCGTGATGAATCACACATTTTTCAAAAACGCCGTGAAAACAATGGTTTTTGCAAAAATATATTCTCGGCATTCGTTTCAGTCCGGAAAAAGTTTTGAAACTCGCCGAAGTCGGGAAAGTTCAAAATATGATGAGAAATCAGGGTACATCTTTTCCCAAAATGTAGTAATCAATTTTTCGTGAAAATATTGATTATACCAAGGGTAAAGACACGTGTTGTTGCGTTGAGGTCGAAAGCCACATTACTATTGCTGTCGCCATTCCAACGTACAATCGTCCGGGATATGTGCAATTACATGCGGATGCATTGCGAGGCACATTTCCCTCGCAGGATATTTGGGTGTTCGACGATAATTCGGACGCATATAACGCATCTCATTTACGATCTGTGTATCAAACAAAAAATGTATTCGTCACCAGTCATAATTTGAATCCCGATACGATGGCCCGTCGTATTTTGGAATGGTTCGTGTCGACATCTTACCAAATTTTGGTTTTATTGGATTCCGATCTGGTAGTTGCACCGCGATGGTTGGAAGCATTACACAAAGGATTGTCTCACTCAAAGGGATTGTTCTCCTTGTATCGCTCGGTTGTTGATTGGCACAAGACCAAGGCGTGTGGCACGTTTCTGTGTCAAAAGACTTCTTTAGGTAACGCAGGAACAGTATGGCGTCGCGATATAGCACTCAAGATGTTATCTGATATGCCGAGGCGCAATTACTGGATTGATTGGCACAAGTCTGGTTTTGATACCGATTGGTCTCGTTGGTGTAATGAAAATAACATTCCACTTGAAGCCGTAAAACAATCAGCTGTCCTGCATGTTGGATTATTCGGTTCGTGGTCCGGCGCATCACGGAAAGAAAAGGCGTTTGGATTTCCAATGGCATTCTTATCAGAAGATATCAGACTGCGCGCAGAAGAATTTATGAGCGGAAAAGTCCCGACCAACCACAAATTGCACCTGGCGGCTGCAGCCCAGGTCGACATGCTATGGGCTACCAAGTACGTTGTGGTCATGCCTTCAGTGAAGCGGAACAATGACACTTATTTAAAAAAAACATTAACATCGTTGGAATATGCCAAACCACAGAATGTTGAGGTGATTTTGGTCAATGGAAACCAGCCGCCTGAGGAACACGATTTTCTTAATGGTTGGTGTTCGCTGCATGCCAAGTATACTTGTGTCAAAGTTTTGCCTTCTACTTTTCGTTGTTCCAACGGCACATTACGACAGAAATTGCGCTCGTGGCGATTACAGCAAGCTGAACATGCAGCTTTTGCAATGCAACAATTTTTGATCACAGATGCCGAATACATGATCTGGCTAGAAGACGATGTCGTTGTTGCGAAGGATTTATTTTCATCTTTACCTGAAAAGGATGTTGTTTGTTTGAGAAGTGATGGCTATTGCGGGGCAGTGGCGTACATGTTCAAAAGATGGTTCGTTTCGAAACTTGTGTCAGCCATAGAGACACAAAAGTTTTCGAAGCCGTTGGATTGGATTATTGATTCTATTTTCTGGAGTGAATTTCCAAAAATGAAGAAACCGCGTGTACCAAAAGTACATCACATTGGTACTGTCTCGACCAGTGGACAATTACGACCCCAGACGAAAACCGAACACCGATTGTTCACCAGCAAAGGTTCTGTTGGCAGTTTTGAGTCAGATGCACGCAGCGCGAAATCCCCGTTCAAATCAAATATCGTGGCCGGCTACCATGCGAACAGGAAGGCAGTAGACATTACGTACGCATCGTTGGTTTTGCAACGGAATGTTTTTCACGTCAAGGTCGTATCAAATTTCGAGTGAATGATTTGATAAAACCAGATTCAGTCATTTTGATTGGTCGGTACCCTCTGTATGCATTGGGTCGGAAAAAAGAAATTTGCAAAAAACAATGTTTCATTTTCTTTTTTTGAAATGTTGTGATTGAAGTTTTCTTTTGGAAAAATACGTGTTTTGGAAAAAAAGAAAAAAATTAGCAAAACAATATTCAAAGCGTCCGCAAATGGTGTTAAAAATCACCGTATGTATGACGAATGAACAGACATGATATCAAAACAAATTTGGCCATCTTTCAATTTTGGCAGAATTTGTATGACGCCATGATGCAAAATCAAATCTGTCGTATTCTGGCCGCTTTGGCCGAATGGTCGGTACGCATCATTTCGATTGTCACCACTCGGGTGCATCCGTCGGGGGTTTTTATTTTGCAAATCACGAAGAGGAGTATTTGTATTGAAAGTAATTCTGTATCATGTTTAGGGTTTTGTATAAATCCGTTTTATACATTCAATTGATGTCTTATTTTCGTGCCAAAATCTTGCTTTTGTACGTACAGATGACCAGCCAATTCGGCATGGTTGCCCCTTTTATTCTGAAAAAATGACCTTTGATAATTTTTTGGCGACATGTTCTTATTTCACATTTTGTCATTTTGTTTCTTGTCAAGACTGATTTCGGACCTTACCAACGCAGACGCCGACGACTGGCCTTGGGACGACGACAAATGGTTTTCAACGATTCGACCAATGGCACACATCCCATAGTCCTGCTTTCGATCACAGATTTTTCCAAAAGATCAACCGCAGGCTCTTGATTTATTCAGTTCCATCGAAAAGCAGTACAACAGTGCGATGACTATCATTTTTAGAATTCTGCGGTTGCCCAGAAATACACATTAACATTGGAACCAGGATTTTGTTCTCTGGACCAGCTCATGCTTAGCAAGTGCGCAGGTGAGGCAATGTAGTTTCTGATGACTTCCTCAATCTGAAACTTTGCGACAACCTAACTAAGACGCACTGGAAGGCTGAAATGATCAGCGGCAGCCAAATGGAATCAATCAAATTTTAAGATGGTTCACATTCCGAATTCAATTCGATTAGATTTTGCTTGAGCATCTGAAGTTTCGATTTGTTCTCATTGACAAAGATTTCCATCGTTTTCCACATCGTGCCCGTGCTAGCGAAAGTTTATTGATTGGATCGTTTTTTTTTCTTTTGAAATAAAAGTAGAATAAATATATTCAATTAGTCCATAATACATCAATCTTCTGGTTGTTGTGACATACATATCGTCTTAGTTCTGATTCGTTTTTTATCGACATCATATTGAACATTTTGTGACGTTTGTAATATCTTGTATTGGTTTGGGACATGCTTGTTTTCTGTAGTTTCATGTCATTATGAAGATTAAGTGCCAAAAAAGAATTAAAGTTAGGCAGTTTATTCACCCCAAGAAATGACAATTGTTTTTGATGATTTTCGGAAGTTCAATGAATTGATGATTTTCGTATGTTTTTTCAATTGTGCATCTTAAATGAAGACATTTATACTACGATAGAATAATTTCAATCGCAATATGATTTTGAAGGCGCCGGCATATGCCTCGGCCACATTGAAGGTGATTGTTTTGCTAGTCTGCAGAATTGGTGCTGGTTCAACGTTTGTTTTGTTCCCGTTCGTCATTTGGTGATTAATTTATTTCGTCTGAACCAACTGCAAACGAATGTCACAATTGCATAACGGTAGCACACAAAAATAGTTGGTAATTCTCTTCATTATACCATTTGCCAATAGCGACCTTATTTGCCAAGAGCGACCTTAGCAAGTCTTGTAAGTGTTGATATCGTTGCGTCGATGTTGTCTATTCTGCGCATCTGGCTTTGTAGTTTTGGTTGCATCTCATCCTTTGCGGCACCGATTCAAATTCACGAAGTCACGGCTCTGCCTGTGTCAAGAAAATTCGAGATCTTGCATGAGGGAGCAGTCGTAAATTCCTCCCACCTGCAGGTGAGTTATTCGCATAGTAAAGTATGAGCTTGAATGTTTACACTTTTCAACAGGTCGTGAATCATGCCATTTGAAAAGTCCATCACATTTGCAAGGTAGATCAGATTATCGATTTTTTGGATCTATCACATTTCCAATCGATTCATTTATTGGAATTTTTCATGTTAATGCTTATGTAATGGGTCTCATATTGTTTCCAATCTGATTGCGCGAAGCAAATATTGGAGAAGAAGGTCGGCGTTGTGAACCGCATTTTTTGTTTGTCAATGATTTACTTCCTATGAAATCAGACTGTGTGTTTTTGATTTTCACGTATTTTGATGTTTCGCGTTGCTTGCCAAGGATTTGAAATTATTGATACTCTCAGCTTACAAATGTGACGCGCAAACGTTGGTTTCAAGCTGGTGCGGGTCAATCGACATGGCTTCACGTGGTTTGTTTCATTCACGTTTTTTCATTTTGGAATTTAATTTTTTCATATGCATATAAGCATAAAGATTACGTTTTCTAAATCTCGGATTCTATTTGAATGCCTTTCATGGCTTATTTTTCGCCGGACAACAAATCAACACAGACAACACATACGCGGTAATTGTAGTTCAAAAATTTACATGTTTCACGCGGTCAGGTGTTATGGCACATGAGTCGTACAATTGATAGGCTGCGCAAAAGTTTTCAAATTGTTTTGCAAAGTCTTGTCGGAGGTCGTGAGCAAACTTCGAATGACGTATTGGCAGCGTTGTCTGTGCACGCAGCCAAGAAAACAAATTGCACGGTGCAAATTTCAGAGACTTCGCAGGTCGTGAAGCAATCCCGCATTCAATCCGTGCATGCCCAGTCACAGTTGCAAAAGAAACATTTTCGCGGGAGTTGGCTTGAAACGAATGTTGTTGAAAATAAAGAATTAGAAGCCCACGGCGGCAATCCCCGCGGTAAAGTTTCGGCTTCGGCGAGCAAGCGTTCTTGTATTTGGATAGCTGCATACGCGCGAACGATGAGCGGTACGTTGCGGCAGTTTCTTTCCATCGAACGGGAAAAAAGTTTTATATTGCACGAGCCGTGTCAGTTGCCGGAGCAGTTTTCGGGCGTCCCACTTGTTGGATCGAAAGGGTCCGATGCGGCGTGGCGTGTCCAATGCATTACCGATATGATCGATTGTAATTTTTCCCGAGTCCGAACTTTTCACAAAAATGTATTTGTCTCCAAGCCTAACGTTTCATGTGAATTGGCTTCATCTGCAATCATCAAAACAATCAGCATACACGATTTGAGAAATACTGTTCTCCCACTACTTGAAGCTAATTTCAACCTGCGTGTTGTGTACATTGTTCGCGACCCTCGCGCGATTTGGAAGTCCCAGCAGAAAGCATTCCGTAAAAAAACCGTGGATCAAACGTGGGTCCTAAAACAATGTCGACAAATGAATGCTAACAAGTTGGTATTCCACAAAAGATTGCACACGGTATTTTTCGACGATATGGTTTCAGCACCTCTCACGTATTTGGCGGCCTTATCGGAGCGTCTAGGATTGCATTTCGGACGTAATCATGAAAAATGGATTCAGATGGCATTTAACAATAGAAATTGTAAGGAACAGACGTATTCTAATTGCAGAGTCAATTCTGGTTTGGGCAAATTTAAATGGCAGGCCAGCATTTCGACAGAGGAGTTGCAAATGTTCCACAAAAATAGCGATTGCCGTGCTGTGTTCCAGTATTATAATTGGACCTCACATTTTTCGGACCAATTGCTAGGGTTCGACAACATAGCAAAGTATTTTGTTGATATTCGAGCAAGGTTGCGAATGATAACCGCTTTTCTAAGGCATTTTGTCAGCGGCCCGCAGATCGATCTGACGCATAATATCAAAGTCTTACCTTCGCCTCCCAGCCCAGATGTCGCGAAGGCGACCATTCGAGAGATGGCCAGATTTACCTGGCTTAATTATCGCCATCTTGCTTTTGGCCATGACGAGATCACCCCCGACGATGGCAAGCCGAGAGATAATTGGGGTCTTCACGCTGTGACGTTGGTGGATGCGTTGTCCACTTTGTGGATCATGGATTTGAAATTTGAATTTCGAGAAGGCGTAGATTTTTTTGGTGCGATTTTTTCTCGTCTGATGAGCAGTAGAAGCGGGTTGCGCTCCTTGTTCGAGCTCAATATTCGATTGTTGGGCGGGTTACTGGGCGCTCATTCGCTGTGCTTTGACAAGGATCCTTCTTATGCTACCAAACTTCTTGGATACGCAACTGAGGTTGGGACTCGTTTCCTGCCCGCATTTCGCGAGAGAGTACTACCTTGTGAAATGATTGAGATCAGCAGCGGTAAAATAGCTTGTCGCGACTCTGGCATTGTGTTGGCCCAGATGGGATCTTTTTCCCTGGAGTTTCGATATCTTTCTTACCATTCAGGTAATCCGATTTTCAAAGAATTAGCGGATCGAACTATGGAAGCAATCATGATGGCCAACGATCGCGGTTTGGTATCTAATCGTTTGAGTTTGTCTAATAGGACAGCGCCGTTGTTTCTGCAGAGAGTCGTCGAACAAGGTCAGCGCTGGTCTCTAGGTGCCAATGGCGATTCCTATTACGAGCAAGTCAATGGGGTCATAAAATGTGACGTACGCTTTTGTACGTATGTAATAACAGTTTTCATTTGCATTTCACGTGGATTGTGTTTCCAGGTATCTGCTGAAGACGTATCTGTTGTCCTGTCGACAATCCGAGGACGAGATGTATTTGCATAAGTGGCGTTTGGCCATGCACGAGGCGGAGCAGAATCTGGTGAAGCACGTCAACGATAGTTTGGCCATGATTTTGACCAGAGGATCTCAAGTTCAAGAACATTTGGCCTGCTTTGTTCCTGGCATGCTCATGTTGGGATATGGCACTTTAGAGCGTGAGGTTCCCCAGTCGGAGAGAGAAAGGTGGCGTGTTCTTGCACAGAAGTTGGCGATGTTTTGTTCTGAATCATACGCCAAATCGTTCACGGGTCTCGGAGCTGAGGCCGTCGACGAATTTCACCGGGCAGTGGATGATCGAAATGCGTTGCGGCCCGAGGTTGCCGAGTCTATTTACTACATGAAGTTTTTTACTGGGGATGAGCAATGGAGAGCGAGATCGTGGCAGATCGTATTGAGTTTAAACAAGTGGTCGAAACGTAAGTACGGATACACGTCATTGAAGAATATCAGCACTAGTCCGAGTTCCGACAACAAACAGGAGTCTTTCTTTTTTGCTGAGTTGTTGAAATATTTGTATCTTGCTCATACGACACCGGAGGAATTCGATCCGACAAGAATGATTCTCACGACGGAGGCGCACCCGCTCAATACCAGTTGCGCGCGCCGCGAATCAAATTTGATTCCGTCACAGAGCAACTCATGCGGTACAATAGCATTTGGTGTTTCAAATTCGATGAGTCAAAGTCTAGTAGGCGATGATGAACCATCGGCGACAAATGTTTGTATTGGATCGCAGCCTGTGCCGGGGCATTATCCTGACAATATGGACCTGTGCCGATAACCGGATATCACGCACGCCATCGCGCCAGGAATTCTCTCGAGGCACAACGGTGGCAACCGCACAATTTCTGTAATATTTCGATACAATATCTAGTTGTAAAAAGTTTAAAGTACATCAGAGATAGCTGTCATTTTAGTATGTTAATCACTGTGGTTTTCTTTAACTGATTGCAGGATCTCATCTGTATCAATGTTGTCGGGATTCAAAATTCGGGAACCAATTATTTAGCCAAGTCGATACAAAGAACTTTTCCTTCTGCCGGTTGCCGTCGTACAGCTTGTAAGTTGCGGTTGTCTATTTTTTTATTTTGTTGCCGCAAAAAACATAATATTTGTGTAGCACACGTTTGGTGAAGTGTTTCTATTGTGAACGACTGATCATAAAAGACAGGACGAAGGCAATTTGAGGTGATAATTCATAAACCAAGCCATTCGCATTCTTCACCAATATTTTTTGCATTTCGATGGCATTGTATACAAATTGAAAATATTTGGCTGACGCACAATATCGGACGCATGCCAGATATGTACCCAGGAAAGTTTTACCCGATTCGTTTGATCAAAATGATTCAAAGAATTCGACTTCTGGAATTGTTTTTCAACAACTGTACAATTTACATCCATGCTCCTTCTCTTAGGTTTATGGTTTTGGAAACATGTACCTCCTTCATTTTGGAGTCCAAACAAGGCGCATTTCCACATTGCGATGATTCGGGATCCATTGGCGTGGATTGTCTCAATGCGGAAAAGATCATATGGAATTCGTTGCGAGTCCGCGAGTCTACTGGCTCCGTGCATGTTGCATCCCGACCATAGCTGGGGAAAACTATCTACAGCGTTGGGCATAAAATTTCCATCGATAATGGCGATTTGGAATTATTATTATTCGTCTTACGACGAGACGGTCCGTTTGGTAAGATACGAAGACGCTGTGCTTCGTTATCGTATTGTTATGGAGAAATTGGCAAGCGATATTCAAAGTTTTTTTCCAGTCCCGATCCCGCACGAGACCATAGGTGAACCCACCGTGAAGGAAAGAGCAAAAGAACACGGTTTTCCGAAAACTCATTGGCAAGCTTCTGCGTACAATCGAGCGGAATCCTGGCTCTCGAAATATTCTCAACGTGATTTGCAGATTGCATGCGCAGGGCTTAGCGCCTCACTTATGAAAAAATTCGACTACACGACATGTGACGTATTTTTGAATTCAGAATCCAGTGCTCGTTCAAAACTTTTGCAAAAGCTCAAACCAATCAACACCACAAATTCTGAGTACCATAGGCGAACATCTTTACAACTCCATGCACAGCTTACGGCAGTTGGACGTCGAACTTCTGATTTTCGTGTTGGAATGCGGCCCAGTGAATCCATCTCATTGAACAAATACTGTTCTGCAAACCAGCACAGACAAATATCATCAATGCCACACAGGAATCAGCACATCTTTGTGGATCGATATTCAAATGAAAATGGAAATTTATCAAATTCTTCGCGCTGTGCGAACGAGCATGCGAATTCATCGGGAGTGTTTTTCTTTTTGCATTATTTTCAATGCAAGTGCAGCCGACCTATTTACGATATTTCTTCCGCCTAAAATCATGATTATCAGTCTGCCATTTCGAATTTTATGCCGTTTCGTAGTGTCGCAAGTACCGTCAATTGATAAAAACTGATTTCAGTGCTGCCCTCTGTAACCCATCGATATCGGGAACAGTGAGATTTAGTTCGGTGATGGTGAGTTGTTCTGCTATCTTCAATTTCTATGGACGGCGGGGACCAAGATTTTTTTCTAAACAAGTTTCTGAAGCATATGACTGCAGTAAAATCATAATGATTAATATATCAAGTTTGCAGATTTTTGTCACTACGTGTAATGAAAATAATGATAGCACATTCGTTTTTTTCACCATAATTACAAGTTGGACAAACCCAGATTTTCGACCAAACAACCATCGTTTTCTTCGGGGGATCTCATCAGTTCATTTCCGAAGGCCCTGCGCAAACTATGTCTCAGTCATCAGCTCTTCAGTTCATGGCTTCACACGTAGATCATTGCCATTGAAGGTTTTAATGATGGTGATTGATCGGAATATCGATTGGTATACTTTGACATGACCAACAAATACCAATGTTGTCGTTTCGCGCGTGCAATTCTCGATCTCCATCAACGATTAACAACATTCTAATTCTGTTTTTTGGATCTTTGGTTGGTCGCGATCAAACAAACGTGTGATACAACGTGGTAACTAATTTGTTATTATTAATTTATTAATTATTATTATTATTATGATTTATCATTATTATGGTTGAATTGTTTGCGTACATAATCAATTCTCACGTCACCATTTGCCAAATCGTCATGTTGGGATATAATTCTTGATGGTTAATTCTATTTCCATATACGTCCTGGCTATTACGTTCATTATTTCTTGTTGGTTCAGGCAGTATCTAAATTTCAGGTTCATCATAACATGATATTTCTTTTCAAGTTTTTCAACACCATTGCCACAAATACACGAGCGAACATATATTCGTGTACCAGTCTTGTGATGTCGATATTCAACACAAATGACGAATTTTTTATTTAAGTGTTTTGCGTAGCTCGATAAAGTGATTACATGTTGGTGACGGCAGTTTGCCGTTGTTCCAGTCTGTGTGAAGAAATCGATTGCTGAATAAGCCTTTCGGTTGTAGGATTATAATTTATTTCAGTTGTTGTTTCAGATATTTTTTTTAAAGCCCGTTTTTTATTTTCTATTAATTATCTAGCATCAATGCACATAATGTATTAATATTTTTCTGCATTATTTGGTTCATGTTTTTCCAATTTTGTGCATGCACCTCCAGGAGTTTTTCTTGTTTACATGGTGTTCGATGTTGGCCGTTGCATTTCCAAGGATTAAGTGCGAGTTTGCATTGAACAGTCATGTGATGGTTCACGCGTACAACAAAATTGGTGTGGTTTTTGGTTTTAAACGAACCAAGATGATACAAATAAGAGCACATTTTTGCGTGGCATAGCCGGCCAAGCCCGCTTCATTGCATGCTCGAGGAAGGGTGGTTGCGGAGGTAGTCGAATGTTGAATCGATCGCTGTCGATTTTAGTTGGGTAATTAGATTTTGGATTCGTTGTTCCGCAGATTTACACAACAGAATTTTTCTCAATGCTATTTTCTGCGCATCGACAATCGCATTTTTATCAATTGTATTTGTTCACACGACATGTAATCGTTTTTCGATGGTTCAAAAATGGTGTTATTTATCGTTTGTTTGCTACTATTCCATTCACGCGGTTACATTTCTTAAATACATTCAAAACATTCATGACGGTGGACGTTGAAACGGAAACAATACTTTGACTTGTAAGCACTACTTATCTGTTCAGTTACCATTCGAAACTTAAGTTCAGCCACTTTGAGCACTCTTGGAAAAAATCACATCACTATGTCCAGCTTGATCAGATTTGGGTCTGTTCTTCGTTTACTTTTTTACGCATTTTTTTGTGTGTCATGCGTGGCAAACCGCCCGTCACACGAAGCAGCCGTTCATTCTATGGCAGATGAGCTTGATTTATTCCAGGTCGGGGCCACCGTGGATTCCCGCCATCTTAAGGTACAGTTATTTTTTGAATAGTATTTTCATACCCAGGCTGTAAAGTCTCAAGTAGAAAACAGTGCGAGACAGGGCCTTTCTCTAGAGCTAGGGTATGAAAACTTTGGGATGTCAATGAAAAGTAGTTTCCATGGCTTTGTCAATAGTTCATCACGCCTTGACCATTTTTCAGCCGTATAGCGAGAAGGCCGACCTGCATCCAAATCCGATGGCAGGCCGATGGTGTGAGACCGGGTCGCAGGATATGACAGCATCAAAAAATAGATGGCGTCTCTCACCTTCACCCAGTGTAGTGAACTGTTTGATATTCGTTGGCCAAAGCATTTAGGCATCACCAAGCTCCGACAGATTTTTTATCTGTCAACAAAATAAGACATTGATTAGATTTGGAATTGGTGCGACAATTGCCCCTGCGTCTGTGTTCCTCGAGCACGAGCCGTGGTCGCAAATAATTGGATTTCTGCGGTCCTTAGATTTCAAGAAGAATTCCTGTGGTCGCAGGTTGACCATGAATCGGAAGTCGTGTTGTCTAGTGTTATTTTTGATCGTTACAAGTCAGCATTCATGGCTTTCGCATTGTACAGATAGTGCATGAATCATCAAGCATTTATTGATTTCTACAGGCTTTCAAAAAAATGCATTCCGAAATCAAGAGATTGAGCAGACGTACCGAATTACTTCTGCAGATGCTGGCAGAAGATGAAGAAGCTTTGGGCGAAGAATTGATTGAGAATAAATTCAAGAAAAGGGATACGATCCAAACTCAAAAAACGTCTGCTTCAGTTCAAAACAAGTTCCGTGGCAGCC
>JACLAD010011872.1_pt1 | contig 21165 bp, 27 predicted proteins | sample 8027901 | NCBI WGS metagenome assembly JACLAD01 (sample SAMN15725071, study PRJNA655200) | protist metagenome | isolation source: fluorescence activated cell sorting (FACS) single amplified genomes of... | place: Spain: Blaines Bay Microbial Observatory, Mediterranean Sea | collected 2016-07-05 | reverse complement strand
GGGCAGAGCCTTCATCCCTAGTCGATTTCTGGACGACGGCGCCCTGCATGGATGGTGGCCACCTCTGTGATCTCTTCAATCACCAAGTGCTTCCTCCAATCCTGGGAGCCGTTCAGCAACTCATCAAGCTCCTCTGCAGTCATTTTCCTGTCGAGACCGCCAAGCGTGCCTTTGATAGCGCACTTGATGATGACCTCTTGCTCGTACGTCATAAAGCGAACGCTGAAGCTTCCATCTTGCCGAAGAGGCCGCAGCCCATCATTCCTCAGCAGCCACTCCATTCCTATCCGCGGGGAGCTGAGACCTACGCCGAGGAACCACGGAGCGCGACCCAAGCAAAATTCGCCATTGAAGAAGCGGTTACGCTAAACAACCATTACGTCGACTCTTATTTTGTCTAGAGATCAATGAACAGCAAGCTAAATAAAGAACTGATGTCACGGTCTCTTCAATTAACAGCTCTTGCAGAGCTGCAACCCGACGACCGTATTGCACGCATTACCTGGGACAGGATTCAAGACGACTTAGAGCAAGCCGACAGCATGGTGTATGGGATGCAATTTTGCATTGCAAATATCGCTGCATTGATCAAGACATCCTTTAAAGAAACCGAAAACACCATCGCCGCTCTGGAAGCATGCCATCAACTGATTACGACTCTTGGATGGAACAAAGAAGAGATTTTAGCAATGGAGCGATCAAGCATGGTCTTCATTGATTACATCAAGGATGTTGTCTCCATGTACAACGACATCAAACAGAATCACTGTGAAAATGCTCAATGCATTCTTGCAATGAATATGAATTCCATGCTCTTACAGGACCTTGAGTACGTAATGAAACAAAACCCTCAACGGCAACGCAGCCTCACTCCTGCTCTGGAAACCGCAGCTCAACTAAGGGTACAAATGGTTCTGGTCTTTGACTGGAATGCATCCGAGGCATGAGAAGAACACTGCCTCCACTCAGACGTCCAAGATTTCAAACAATCGATCTGGCCGAAGGCATTGCCAGAGCCTCCAGATCCTGAGCATGAATGGATGAGTGCAATGAAATCAACGAATGAGATGCGAGGAAGTCCTTAAAAACGGATGAAATCACCCAGTGGCGAGGTAAGATAAGTGAAATAAATCAATCAGGAAGGCTCTAACTAAGCCACATGAGTTTTCTTCTTTCTAGTCGATCTGGTCATCTCTGTTTTAACGGAAATAGGGTCCTAAAGCAGCACACGGATGGACTCTTTCCATCTGATCAATTTTGCGATGGAAACCTATCAATCCCTTCAACTGATCAAAATATCCTGACGATTTCTCAGTGCTTCCTAGATCTCTTCATCAACCCGATGGGCATGATGCAAGAGAAAAGGTCAAAAGGGAAAAAGTGGTTGTATTCAACTGTTGAGATTGAAAGAGAATTTGGTGGGGCAATCCAAATAGAGAATCAAGAACACTCATCAAAAGACCCTCTGCCTACTTCACTCAATCAAACGAGAGGGTGGCACTTATTTACCATGCATACGCTACATCGCTTCTTTTGGAAAGATTTTGACTGCATCAGAGGTTCACGCAAACTTGAAGAAACAAATGACTACCACTGGTGGCTTGAAAATAGCAGTGGAGATATGATCGACCTTGCAGAAGAGCAATATCGAGCGGCAAAGATCCCTGAATTGAGAGATCAGGGCAAAAGACTCAAACCACTCGGCCATCGATATTCGGCAACATCTAGGACCATGGCACATAGGATTACGGAAGTCTTATCCTCCCATCATTACGACGCAAGCGTTATTGATCAGTACGCCAATGCATATATGAAGCGATAAAGCCAAGCGTGAAAGAGGCGGATGCAATGCTTCTAAACTCAGACCAGTGGCGTCAATAACGGATAGCAGAAACATTTAGGTATCGACCAATGGATTGGCTTCCCACCCGTAGAAAGAACTGACTCGGATGGTTACCAGGAAGCTGAAAAAGATCAAAGGCAGCCTCATCAAACCTGAAGAAGCGGGCGAGGGATAGAGTTCTGAGATCCATGCACCCCTCAGGAATGCGTTGGACCTACCAAACAACTTGCTCTACGGCTTGAGAGAGGTAGATCAGCAGCAAGCAAAAACGCCTCCTGGGCGCTTTTCAGCATCACTGCTACACCAATTTGAGTGCTTGAAGGGGCAAATTGTCGAAATGCTCCCAGTTCAAATCTGGATCCTGGTATTTGCATCCATAAGCTGATGATCCGCGTACCGCTCGATGACGATCGCACCTTCAATAATCCTGACGGATTTGCGATGGTGTTTGACCGAACGTGGAAGCAATCAGCAAAAACTGAGGAATTTGCTGATCTGTCCATTGATGAACGCATCGATCTAGTGATTAAACAGATGGACGACCATCCATTCCTACAGAACGAACCCGAACAAGCACGTCAGGTTGCCATCTTCAGGGTTCGACTGCTCAAACTAGATGGCTCAAAACACTCAAGCTGACAGCAGCTCATCGATCTGCTCCATCTCTGGATCAAGCGTGTCTGAAGGTGGTTCCTGTGAATCATTGACGTACACGGTTGGCTCCAGATCAAAATCTTCAGGCTCATCCATCGTGGGGCCTGGGTCGACAGGAGAATCGTCGACTGCTTCAAGTCGAGGTGTCTCTAGCTGGGTCGGCTCTTCGCTTCTCTCATGGAGCAAACCCCGGAGTTGCTCAAGACGATCGCTGCTATCGGCGAGTAATAAAAAACTATTGGAATCATCAGCCTGCTCGGGCTCAACAGACTCCAAATGCGCAGAGAGTTCGTGATATTTTTCTTCGAGCGCTAGCAACCTGAGCGTCAAAGATTCAGCAATCTCGCTGACCAAGTGAAGTTGACCACTCAACTGCTGAATCATGTCTTGGCTAGAAGTGGACATTGGAGTGAACTCCGCGCTCATCACGCTGATGGTATCGATCATGATGAACTTGTCCACTCTGAACGAGCTCTTTTGCAGAGAAAGGCCTGCTGGCTCAATTGATCAGCGCGCGAGTTTGAGTCGCAGCAGTGCAATGGGAGAAAGGAAACCTGGGGTGCGGTGGGGTGCGGTGACTGCTTTGAAAACCACGAGCTCCTTCAGAAAGTCGATTGCTGAACGAAATTGACAGGACACATTGATTCACAGAAGGAACATCTCAGCAATCATCGAAAGATTGAAACTAGCAATAAAGTCGCTTGCCAAAAAAGATAGGATGAAAACAAAGAAAACGAACTTTAAGGGAAAAGAAGCAAAGGCAATGAAGTCACCAAGGAATACTGAGAAGCAAACCAAACAAGCAGGAAAGCAGGATATATAAAGATTAATGATAAAATCAGAAAATAGCCAAGGATAACGAATCAAAGAGAAGAGAATAAAGACATATTTACTGATAGACAAAAAAAGCGGGAGGTTCAACAAATGCAAAGCAAAGCCAAACAGACACTTTCAAACCTGCTAAAAAGTAGTTCAGAGGAGAAAGAGGTTCACTTCAACGTCGGGGACGGAGTCCTTAGGCTAAATTTAAAGTCGGAAGACATAATGCTATGGGGAGATACCCTAAAAAATATCTCTAATCCAGGAAATATTCTTCTTGCATGCGAGAGCAACCAAGTAGAATTATCAGAGACAAAACTCACATGGATCGTAGGTGCTGCAATTCGATCCACAAAGATCGAAAAGACAAGTGACATCATAAACTTATTAATATCACTTGATGTACCTAGTGATATTGCCGAAGCAGCAAGCAAACACTGTCCAGGACTTGGAAATGACATTACTTGGGCATTTTATCTAGAACGACATGGGTGGCTAACGGCATCACCAATTATGGACACAACAACCACATAAATCAAAAATGAACAACGATTCGTCAGCCAAAATAAAAGAGCTAACAAAAAAAGCAGAGCTATTTGGATTACATAAAAATAATCAGTTACCAGAAAGCAATGCGAAAATTCTTGATTCAGCCGATAGAGCAAAAAGATTATTGAGCACTGAAGAGCTGAATATCCTCTGCGAGAGGTCTCATAGCGATGCCAGCAAGCTTGAAGAACTGCAAAATATATTGCCAAGATTAATTGATGAAGCGAAAGATGTTCTTCTCCGAAGATTTCCAGAGATCATAGAACCGGGTGGTTCGCTCTATCCGGAGGAAAGAGCAGAGGCATGCTGGAGAGATTGCTTTCACTTTGCAAGAATCAGCATCTACGGAACAGCAGCGGGAAATACAGATATTACTGACAAGGAGGGGGTAAAGGCAGTTCAAGAATTGTATTCAATACTAGAAGTACCAGTCAACGCATTAATGATATGTCTAAAGGAACTACAAGTAAAATGCAGAGAGATATATTCCGAAAGCACTCAACAGAAAGATTTAGAACTGCTAGATGGGTGCTTCAACCATCTAGTCGCAACAATGGAGTCCATGCAATAAAAGCAGAGTTAACAATCTATAAAAAATAAAAAAAGCTGGTTACAACCAAACAAATGATACGATACGGAATCGATTAGAGACAGCACTAACACGGTTCTGAACGGAAGCGAGTATTACTAAAATTTTTGTTGCGGAAAGAGGAAAAGCGGTAGAAGAAAGGCAAACGGAACTAGAGTCAAAAAAATCAAGACTTAATCCACAGAGCTATGGTAGCCATCAAGCCAACACGTGATTTCACGAATAATGCTCGTACTTCATTTACAACAACGAATCAAAAGACGAAAGGGACAGCCGCTCTAACAGTAGAACAATTCAAAGAGAACCAATGCAAATCTATGGGGATTGGCATTGGGCCAAGACATCATGGTGAATGCCCATTTGGAGTCACAGCAGAAGAATATGCGAGCACTGGAAATAATGCATTAGAAACCGCTATTAGCAGTGCGTATAAACAGGTGTTCGGCAATGCAAAACCAACTGATAGTCAACGCTGCAAAGAACTGGAATCTCAGCTCAGGGACGGAAGAATCACAACTAGAGATTTCATAACAGGGCTGGCAAAGTCAGAGTTCTATAAACAGAACTACTACCACAAAGTATCACCAATAAGAGGAGTAGAGCATAATTTCAAACATTTAATGGGACGACCGCCAATTAATCAAGCTGAAATTGGTGCTTGTATCAGTCTAATTGCAGACCAGGGATATGATGCCTTGATCAATAAAATGACCTCATCTGGTGAATATCTTGAAGTTTTTGGTACAGATACAGTGCCCTACGATCGAGCCTGGAAATCTGAAGCAGGATTTTACTGCTCCACATTCGTGAATATGTGCTCAGTGAGCACAGGAAACGCAGGTTCAGACAAAATCATTGGCGGAAGAAGCCAACTCGTGATGTCTTTAGCCAATGCCAGGAAACTAAGCACCTCCTCAGGTAGTTACGATGTCACAGGATTTAGTTATTCGAAAGCCGTAAGAGACCCATCCTCAGGAGCGTTCCAAAGAATGTTCACGCCACAAACAACAAAAAGATAGACCTTTCCCCAACATGAGCATAAAAAGGCGCTAAACATCTCTATTAAGATCATTAAACTAAAAAACTCTAAGGCGATTATGTGGATTCTTGATTCCACATAATCGCCTTTTTGCCTTGCAATTGCACAAAATGATAATATTTGACCCAGGCAAAACACCTTAGATACTTTAAGTTTTGGAAACAAAGAACGAAGCCAATGAACTAAACGCTTAAAGTTGGGCAATTCTACCTAGCAGAAACAAAACATCTCCATGGCTATTCCTGTTCGCGACTATTCTCTGAAGAGCCAGAACAGTAGGGTCAACAATCTTGCTGGAAATAGTGATTCAATCAAATATCAAGCAACAGGAGAGATATCCACCTCTGGGACATCAACTCGTAGAGACATGGACAGCTTAATCGAACAGGCGTACAAACAGATTTTCTTTCATGCAATGACTTGCGATAAAGACAAACATCTCGAGTCACAATTAAGAGGTGGTTACATAACCATGCGCGACTTTGTAAGAGGACTCTTATTGTCGGAAAGATTTCAACAAGGATATTACCAATGCAGCTCTAATTACAGGATGGTAGATCAAGTAGTGGGAAGAGTTCTGGGTCGGTCAGTGAGCGGTGAAAGCGAAAGGTTGGCGTGGTCTATCATCATTGCAGAAAAAGGATTCGCATATTTTATAGATCAAATTCTTGAGAGTGATGAATATATGATCAACTTTGGATATGATGGAACACCAGCCCAACGTGGCAGGTTAATACCAGGCCGATCAACTGGAGATATGCCGATCTATCAAAGTTTTCCTCGCTATGGGCAAGATTGGAAAAATTCTCTAATTGAAAGAGAAGTAGTCAATAAAACATTCACCACTGGTGGAGAGAGAAGCGAAATAAAATCACTGGTTAATAAACCACCTGAATGGCTCATTAAGAGTTGGCTGGTCTTGTTTGCAGTTGGAGGATTTGAGATTGCTAGAGTAATACTAACAATTGGAATCTCTATGGTGAAAAATTAAGAGCATGGATTTGAACATAAGCACTTGGACACCACCTGAAAATGCATCACCAGATCAGATGATGCGATACCCAGTAGATGCCAGAGGTGCAGATTGGCGAAACAAAGATATTGGAACTATTGATTTAAAAGGTGCAAATCTGTGCCGAGCTGACTTAAGAGGGGCCAATTTATCAGGCTGCCAAATGGAAAATGTGGATTTGAGGCTAGCAAAATACGATAATAAAACACAACTTCCAGAAGGATTTAATATTCGAACAAGTGGGGCCATCGGGCCAGGAGCCCAACTAAATGGAGCATTCTTAAACAATGCGGATTTGAGAGGAATAGATCTCCGGAAAGGTTCATTAATGGGTACCTATTTAAGTGGTGCAGATCTGAGCGGTGCATTACTGGACAACATTTCATTGGCTGGCGCTGATCTTCGCCATTCAATTTTAAGAGGAGCGATGTGCCGAGGCACCCGATTTGGCACAAGCGAACTAAATATGGCAGACCTAAGAGGGGCTGATCTAACAGAGGCGAACCTAGAAACACTGGAATCAATCAAAGGCACCGATTTCTCAATGTGCAAAGGAATGGCACCCCACATTGAACGCCTGCTAGAGAGGCCTGCGATAGAGCTGGATCACTGGAATCCACTCACTCGAAGCACTACACGCTCAAGCCTCGAGTCCCTACGGTTAGAAACATAATTTCACAAAAAAAGGGTAGATTGAAGGCGCTCGGCGTCGAAATCGATCATGTCGTCCTGTCACGCAACAAAACTGAACACTTGATTGAGCTTTATAAAGAAGATGCCCAATCGCAGAGGTTTTGCAAGAGATTGATCAGAGATAAACGAGAGAGCAATTCATGCCCTTTGGTCCTGCCTCGCTACTAGGGGTTGAGCGCTTCTCCGCTGAGAGTGAAGCACCGCTCGAACTGCTTCCAGGCGACGACGACATCCAAAAGGAAGCCTTGATACGCGCTATCTACAAGCAGGTGCTTGGCAATGCCTATGTCATGGAGAGCGAGCGGCAGTTGGTCGCAGAATCCCAGTTCAAACTTGGTGAAATCAGCGTTCGGGAACTGATCCGCCGAATCGCGAAGAGCGATCTCTATCGAAGTCGATTTTTCGAATCATGCCCGCGCTATCGATATATCGAGCTTGCCTTCCGACATCTGATGGGACGAGCACCTGTCGATTTTGAAGAAATGCGCGCGCACGCAGAACGTCTTGACAGCCTGGGGTATGAGGCCGATATCGATAGCTTTTTAGATTCTGATGATTATCAAAACACTTACGGGGAGTGGGTTGTGCCCTATCAGCGTGGCTGGAAGACAGAAAGCTGCAAAACCCTTCAAGAGTTCACATGGAGTTTCCAACTGCTTCGTGGCAATAGCAGTAGCAGTCTGAAGGGTGACCTCTCAGGCATCACAGCAAAACTTGGAGGAGCGGTCTACCAAAACCTTCCACTCGCTGTTGTCCCACCATCATCCAAAGAAGCAACAGGTTGGAGCTTTAGGAGATCGAAAAACCTACAAGATGCGCCAACGCGACTGGGCGTGGGAGCAGGACAAGAGGGGACCACCTATCGCGTTGAAGTTACTGGTTACAGCGCTAACAACGTACGGCGAATATCACGCTATACAAAATCAAATCGAGTGTATTACATACCCTTCGATAAACTCTCTGAACAATTCATAAGAATACATCGTGAAGGGGGTAAGATTTCTAGCATTACACCAGTCACTTAAAGCGTTAAGTACTAAATCAGCTAACAACCTCAACAAACACTCAAATTGAACATGGCCACCAACAAAACATCCTCAGGATTCGGAGCAGAGAGCAAGTGGAATAATCCCGTTACCTTTCAAAGGAAGGGGAGATCCAACCAGAAAGCAGCTTTAACCATAGGAGAATTCCTCAAGAATTCATGCGATCAAATGGCAATTGGCGTAGGGCCAAGAAGCCATGCAGATTGCCCCCACAGAGTGACAACGGAATGCTATAGCCCAGATGACAACTCATCGCTTGATGATGTTATTGCAGCTGCATATCGTCAAGTCTTTGGCAATGCCCATGTCATGGATTTCGAGCGTTCCAAAGAACTCGAAGCACAGCTCCGTAATGGAGAACTAACAGTTCGTGATTTTATTCGTGGGCTTGCAAAGTCAAGTTTTTACAAACAGAGATTTTTCACCGCTGTTGGTCCTCAAAGAGGCATTGATTTAAATATCAAACACCTGCTTGGAAGAGCACCACATTCACAGGCCGAAATTTCAGCGAAGATCTCACTTCAAGCTGAGCATGGACAGGAAGCTGTCATCGATAGCATTGTTGATTCTGCTGAATATCTCGAAGTATTTGGAAGTGATGTCGTTCCCTATGCGAGAGCCTGGTCTTCACCAGCTGATTTAGCAACCTCTGCCTTCCCATTACTTGCAGCAATTCAAAAAAGCTTTGCAGGGAGTGATAGTGCCAGAGGTGGAAGTAGCAACCTAATCAGTAGTTATGCAAGTGGACGGGCACCAAAAATCAATGTGCCTTCTGAATCGATCGGAGTCAAACCCACTCCAAGTTATGCAGCAGGTCGTTTTGCAAGCAGAGCACCTGGTGTCACAAGTGGAAAAGATGGCGCACCCATGCGTGGTGACAGCTACGTCTTCTTTGGGCTTGGACAACGGGAACAAGAAACATTCCAACGTTGCCCAGGCGACTCTACGGATCAACTCAACGCCTTAATTAGGGCATCCTACAAACAGGTCATGGGTAACCCACACCTGATGGAATTCGAAAGAGCAATCTCAGCTGAAAGTAAGTATGTGGACGGCTATCTGAGTACTCGTGAATTTGTACGAGCATTAGGTCTTTCAGCCGAATACAAGCGTCGTTTCTTTGAAACAAATGCTCCTTATCGCTTCATCGAATTAAACTTTAAGCACTTCTTAGGAAGAGCCCCAAGTTCACAGGCTGAAATCAGTGAGCACACAAAAATACTCGCTGAACGTGGCTATGAAGCAGAGATTTGCAGCTATATTGATAGCGTTGAGTATCAAACAACCTTCGGCGAAGATACCGTGCCATTTGCACGTATCCTTTCTGAGAATGGCCGGTCTCAAGTGGCCTTTAATCGTCACCTGAAATTAGCCGAGGGCTATGCGGCGAGTGACACAGTTCAAACAGGATCTTCACTCGTAACGTCTGTAGCGACAGGGACAGTTCCAGGGGGTTGGAGTGATACCACCACTCGAATCAACCGCACTGGTACACAATCAGGTGCCGCAGATCCAACCAAGAAGAGGTTCAGAATCGTTGTTTCGGCACAAGCTGCACGCAGCAGACAACGCACAGCGGGCAGCACTTATCTAGTTTCTGGGAAAGACATGTCCAGCCAAATGAAGTACATCCATTCACGTGGAGGGAAGATTCTTTCAATTACAGAAGTAATGTAAGAAGGAATTAATATTCAATAAGGGGGGCCTTCCGATTGGAAGGCCCCCCTTAACATTGGCCAACCCCAAAAAAAAAGCAATGTCACAGCCACTCACTCTTGCCACAAAAGCAAATGTAGATCTTGATCACTCAAGAGACGTGATCAAAAGAATATACAGGCAAGTGTTCGGCAATCGACATCTCATGGAGTTGGACGTCAATACATCATTAGAGGCACTATTCATCAATGGAGACCTAACGGTCCAGGGATTTGTAACCGCACTTGCTCAGTCGGAAACTTATAAAAAACTCTTTCTGGAGACGAATAGTCCTTATAAATTTGTTGAACTAAATTTCAAACATCTTCTAGGTCGAGCACCTCATGGCCAAAGTGAGATTATGGAACACGTAAAACTCCTAAGTGATGAGGGCTATGAAACTGAAATCGCAAGCTATACGTATAGCGCAGAATATTTAACTGCTTTTGGTATTGATCAGGTCCCTTACAGTCGTGGCTCAAACACAATGCAGGGTGGGAGTACAATCAATTACGCCAGAACTAATGCCTTTGAAGTTGGATATGCAGGATATGATGGGGCCCAAAAAGGTTCTACACTTCTGAAAAGCATCACAACAGGTTCAGTTCCAGATATCTCTCAAAGGAAGGGAGTTGGAAATGGAGGAGCGTTAACCATAAGCTGGAGTTCACGAAAGCAAATTGGTGCCAATCGTCGGGTCGCGCAGAAATCTGTGGTAAGCCAAACATCAATGTCATCAACAATAAAAAGCATTCTCTCCCAAGGCGGGAAGATCCTTAGTATTACAAAGGCTTAAAGGTCCTGGTTTTATGGCCTAGCCCCTTCGGCGTTAGGCCATAATTGAATCTATAGGAATAATAACTCAAAACATAACCAACCCCAATACCCAGATCTCATGCCAATCATCCGCCCAAATTCCCAAAAGATAAAAAATCAAAAAACCGCTTTTGAGAGATCGGTAGATAAAAACCCTATGGCAATGTCAATGATGATTGATTCAGTTGTCAACATGATGCAAAATACAAGACCACCTTTACAGCAAGAACAACCTAATACATTCGCTAACTAAGATGGATATTGAGCAGTTTGTTGCTCAGACTGAAGGTGAATGGAGGTCAATGCGCTCAGCCCATTCTCTGGCCTTTCAACAATTTGAAGATGTCCTAAGCGAAATATCTGTAGAAAAAATCAGTGAAACAAATTCTGATTTGCAAACGATACTAAAACAAGAAGGTGACTTAAGTCTATCCGATATTAAGTCACCTTTTTTAATGAAATGGGCTGCTGAAAGTGATTGGGAACCTGAAGACCCCAATGATGTTGCGAATGGCCAGTGTATTATTGTGCCAATACCAAACAATCAACACTCCGGAGTACTTCTCAGAAGCATTGGTTACGCAGAATCTATAGCGGCAAGATCAGAATATAATTTTCTAGATGATGGAACATTTGTCCTGAGAACTAAATATGATCAATCAATTGCCGAAGAAAGGATTTGGTTTATAAGCGAAAATGTTCGTTGCCGCTCCTCTGTGCTTAAGACATCTGAAGGCTCGGGAATACTACAAACATCATTCTCTTCAGAAGTGCGTCGACTAACCAAATCATAACTACAAATAAATCTATGGATTCCATATTAGAGTTTGCTCAAACACTTGCAGGGATATACGACAACTTCGCACAATCTCAACAAAATCCAAAAGATTTTGCTCGGATTAATATAATCTTCAGACCACTACCATGGGGAATCTTTGATGGCCCAGGATTCTATTCTGAACAACACTATGACTACGCTCCATGGTCACCATACAGACAAGGAGTGCACAAATTAATTGCTCATAAAGAAAACTCAAATACCTTCATCATGGAAAATTTTGGATATGCAGAACCAATGCGCTTAGCCGGTGCTGGTAGAAATCCTGAACTTCTTGCATCCTTGAAAAAGGAAAACTTAAAAGCAAGGTGTGGGTGTGCAATGCATTTCAAAACAAAAAAAAATAGAGAATATATTGGATCAGTAGAGCCAGGAAAAAAATGCATGATCCCAAGAGATGGACAACTCACATATTTAGTTAGTGAAGTTGAAGTTACTCAAGAGAGCTGGACAAGCAGAGATCGCGGATATGATCCGGATACAAATAAACAGATTTGGGGGTCTGAGCACGGACAATTGATTTTCAAAAAGGTAGCAGATATTGGAGAGACAATTTCCAATGATTGGATCATTAAAAAACGTAGCCATGAAAGATAGTAAGACCCAAATAAAATCTTGGATTCGGTCTCAGCATCTTATTTGCGAGGGAAGTGATTTTATTTTTGAGACTGTTGATCAAACTCAATTGGAAAAATTTGAAGCGATTATGGAATCATTAGGAGGTCGAGTTAGAGCAGTAAAAGCTGTTGGTAATTGGCCGATGGGGCCAAATCGATCCTTTAAAATCTTAAGAGCAATCGCTTCAGTGCCAAGACCAGGAGGAGAAGAGCTCGTAACCTATTGGGCAAAAAAAGGATCTAAACAAACAAGATATTCAGAGATAAATTCGTAATGAATAACCTTAATCTGCAAACCATCCCATCCATGTAGGCTGAGAAAAATCAGTATGCTCACTCCATTGGCGAAGCAAAGTTAATGAATCAAAGTGATATCCCCTTTGCTCTGCAAGGGCAATAAGTTCATCTTGATTACGAGCAGACTTAATCTCGTCTTTCAGTTCACCATCATTCTGGGCGAGCTGAATAAAATCTTTAAGAATTTGATCCTTCTGGGAATCAGAAAGGGGGGAACTCATGGATTCAGAATGAAGTTATAGATTTTAAGAAGAACCTTGATCGGCTCCTTCCATCAGCATAGCTCTCCAAGACGAAACCTGACGAAAAGCCCAACTCCAGTGGTTCGTATTATCAAAATGAGCTGATTGCTTATCCTGAGAACTTAAAGACTCAGAATCTGAACGAATAAATTCATCCCAATCGGCTTTTGCGAAAGAGAATCCTTTCGAATTTGCATAGTCAACAATTTGTCCATGAGATGTAAGTTTTTTTAGCCCAGTTGCAATTTCATGACTCTGAACAACAGAGTGAATAAATTGTTGGATGATTTGGCGAGAAGATGAATTTAGCAAGGTTCAATCCAAATTGCAAAATTGGACTTCAAACAGATGAGCTGAAGAACTAGCGGGCCTCCAGTACAACGAAGGAGACGCCAAGGGATTTTTTGACTCGTATGGCCAGAATCAACCAAAATTTTAGGCGGTCGAGTGGCTTGATCTAATGGGATCAAAGCAGCACCAGTCAGCAATGGTTCCACGGAAAGAATCAAGTTACGCAGAGAGGTAATATCATCAACAGAATTAAAGCGATCTTGAAGATCACCATCTTGAGCAATCAATTCTACAAAGCGCGGCAATGCTTTTTCTGCTTCAATTGAAACTGGCATCCTAAAACCAACCGTTGATATCAATACTACACCAATGCAGTAGGGGGAGATTACGATTGCTCAAGTGAATCGGCTGAGAACAGAGAAGTCAACCAAGCCTATTCACTTGATGAACTGCCAATACAAAGTGGTAGATTTGGTAAGCTTACATGAAGTCACGGTGATTGAAATATTATGGCAGAGCGATTCGATGTCTTATTCGAGGGACTGTCAGAAGAGTCGTCTCTAAAAATCCTCTTATCCGATCCCAGAGATCTTCCTAACCCTGTAGATAAATATATGGCTGCCACACGACTCGCAGCATGCTCAAGCGAGGAGTCATTACAGGGTCTCATCAGCGCGGTTGATCTCGATCCAGAGGACCTCTTTAACAGAATTACAAGGCGAAAAGCGATAGAGGCCTTAGGACGAAGAAAAGACGCACAAGCTTTAGATTGCCTATTTAAAGCCCTTGAATTTGATGATGAGCCATCGGTCATCAATGCCGCCGATTCAATTACACAAATATCTGCTCCCCTCAGCCAAAGTCAATGTGATTCACTCCTGAAAGCCTTAAAAGGAAGTGATCCACAAAGACGATCTGTTATTCAAGCTCATACAAGACTAGGCCTTCAGAGTGGAACATCATTCATTCAAACCCTTGTCCATGATGAAAATCCGTTGATTTCAGGAGCAGCAAGGGCTTTTTGCGCTCGGGTCGAGGGCGACCTAGATCAACTGAAGCCACTGATTGCTCAACTCCATGATCTTCAAGCAGGGCGCCGCCGTTCTGCGGTGATCGACCTTGGGGATGCTGGCGACATCAACATGTTGGGCGAGCTGATCAAGAGTGCTGTATCAATGCCATTACGAGCAAAGAGTGCCTTTCAGCTCGTTGATCCAAGCAAAAAAGCACAAGTCCCTGAAGAACACATCAAAACCATTACAACGCTTCTGCAAGATGACCCTAGAAATCTTTCCATGCGCGAAGAGTGGTTGAGCAACCAAGACCCAACAGAGATTGAAAACAACCTGCAGCACCGAGACGAAGGAAAACAATACGGAGCAGCACTAAGCCTGCTCAAAATGCCTAAGCCTCAACAAATCAAAATAATTGATGGGATTCACTCACGTCTGTGGAGTGATTACGGAGCAAACTATTTGCTCACGTCGTTGATTGGTCTCGCATCCATCCACGAGAGAGCGGAATTAATCAGAACTTCTCTAGCTGAGACCCTTCCTCAATATGCAAAGTCAAGAGTTGCCGCAGCATGGGCCTGCCTAGAACTGGATCTGAACGACCAGCTAGGACTCCTCAAGGACATCAGCACAAGCTCACAGTGGCTGCCACTGAAATGGAGCTGCTCACAGGTGCTTAAAAAGTTTTCATGATGTTTTACAAACCACCCCAAAAGCCCTCCAAAGCTGGGATTGAGGGCGATCCCGTGCTGCTTTACATTTTCTTCGGATTGGCGATTGCAAACTTTTCTGTCTTGACATCGCCCTGAACAGGAGTAAGCAAAAAAAGAGAAGTAATGTCCATTTGGCGGATACGCATCCCCCCAAAAAACTCTTCCCAACTCCTCATGCTCGACGCATTCTCCAGGAAGGCCGTCTCGGCCGATTCAAGCGGCGCCTTCATTGGCGGAGGCGAGCTTGCCTCTCTCAAGTCATTCATTGCTGACGGCAACAAGCGCCTCGACGCTGTTAACGCCCTCTCATCAAACGCTGCTTGCATCGTCTCTGACGCCGTTGCTGGCATTTGCTGTGAAAACACCGGCTTAACTGCACCTAATGGTGGTGTCTACACCAACCGCAAAATGGCGGCTTGCCTTCGTGATGGCGAGATCGTTCTCCGTTATGTGAGCTACGCGCTTCTGGCAGGCGACGCTTCCGTCCTGCAGGATCGCTGCCTTAATGGCCTCCGCGAAACCTATGCCGCACTTGGCGTTCCCACAGGATCTGCTGCCCGCGCAGTGGCCATCATGAAGGCCGCTTCCGCAGCATTGATCACAAACACCAACAGCCAGCCTAAGAAGGCAGCTGTAACTCAGGGTGACTGCGCCAGCCTTGCTGGTGAAGCAGGTAGCTACTTCGATGCAGTGATCAGCGCAATCAGCTGAACCTGATCTCATTTAATCGTCAAACACCACTAACTTCCAACTCATGAAGTCTGTTATCACCACAGTTGTCGGCGCAGCCGACAGCGCTTCCCGCTTCCCATCAGCATCAGATATGGAATCCGTTCAGGGTTCTATCCAACGTGCTGCTGCTCGTCTTGAAGCTGCTGAAAAGCTTTCCGCTAACTACGACGCAATTGCACAGCGCGCTGTTGACGCTGTCTACGCTCAGTACCCCAACGGTGCAACTGGCCGCCAGCCACGCGCATGTGCAACTGAAGGCAAAGAGAAGTGCAAGCGTGACTTCGTTCACTACCTGCGTCTGATCAACTACTGCCTGGTTACAGGCGGCACTGGTCCTCTTGACGAACTCGCCATCAATGGCCAGAAAGAAGTTTACAAGGCTCTCAGCATCGATGCTGGTACCTACGTTGCAGGCTTCTCAAACATGCGCAACGACGGTTGCTCACCTCGCGACATGAGCGGCCAAGCTCTGACTGCGTACAACAACTTGCTTGACTACGTGATCAACTCCCTGGGTTGATTAATACCTCTAGGTATTAATTAATTCCGTATGGAACAAGGGGGTGGGCAATGCCCACCCTTTTTTTTCAAGAATTTAACCTGGCCAATGCAAAGTCTTCCTAAGGCATAGAAAGTCAGGAAGGATATCGCTGTTGAGTCTTTCTTTCAAAAGAGAAAACAACTCCTTGACGAATCCTGATCGGGCAATATCAAGCCTTACAATTTCACGGCATAATTGATTTCTTGCCCTGAGATGTAGAGGCGTATTCAAACATCCACTCCCCCCATCTTCATCATGCTCGGAGCAGAAACAAGCCTGAAGTCCTTGACCTCGGCGACTAGGACAGGTCCAGCTTCATTCTCCACAAACAACAAAGCTGGAAAAAGCACAGTTCCATATACTCCTTCTGACGCAAGAGCTGAATACAAGAGAAAACACTGCGCTGCATCGGGAATCGGCATAGGCCCAAGACTTCATTCAGAATGTCCATTCGGAGTCGTAGCTGACAGATACAGCCCAGGTGACAGCGAAGCACTCAAGCGTGTCATCAAGGCTGCATATCGCCAGGTACTCGGCAATATGCCACCCACGGAAAGCCAGCAAGAGACCTCACTGGAAGCAAGGCTCCTTAATGGAGAAATCAATGTCCGTGATTTTGTCAACGGATTGGCAAAGTCAACCTTCTACAAAGATAACTTCTTCCATGCAGTGGGAGCACAGCGAGGCATCGAACTCAACTTCAAGCATCTTCTTGGTAGAGCACCACTCAACCAAGCAGAGGTTCAGAATCACATCAAGCTACAAGCAGAACACGGCTTTGATGCTCTGGTTGACTCACTGACCAATTCTGCTGAATACACCGAAGTATTTGGCAGCGACACCGTTCCCTACGAGCGTACTCAAGATTCATACGCAGGAATGTTCACTCGTTCCTACAACCTAATGAGGGATCTTGGTGGCATGAAAGTAGCCATCAGTGATAACGCACAGGGAAGAGAAAGCAAAACCATTAATGCTTTGGCAAATGCTCTGAGAGAGAGCACCAAGCCGCAGCCTTTCTCCTATGTGTCTGTCACAAAAATTCCTGTCAAACTGCCTCAGCAACAGTACACAGGACATAACCCACCAGCGATGAGTGATTATGTACCATTCCGTCCATTTGGAATCTTCTTCTAGATTCAAAATCTCGGAATAATTAGCAGGAGCCCTCATCAAAGATGAGGGCTTTTCTTATGGGGAAATACAGAAGAGATCAGCTAGATTCAATGAGGAAGTACAAGCTTAAAAATGACAAGAGTCCAATCTCAACAAGAAGACATGAAAAGTGAGACTCTTACGCAGGAAGAAGCACTGGAACTTGCTACGGTCTTAAAACAAAAATTGAGCGATGGAGAACTACCAAATAAAGATCTTGAATCCATCAACAAAATGGTTGCCGGATTAGGTGACAATAGAGGAGAGTTGAGATTAACCTTTGCAAAAAGCCTCGGCTCAGTTGGAGAAGAAGCCATTCCAATATTATGCGAAGCATTAAAAAACAGCTCTAATACAATTATTAGGCGAGCCTCCGCTAAAACACTAAACATTATTGGGAATAAAAAAGCACTCCCAAATCTCATCGAAGCATTTGAGACAGACGAAGATCCCGTCGTGCAAGGTTCATCAGCGGGAGCAATGGCCACCATAGGAGAACCAGCGATTCAGCCATTACTGAAGATTTTAACTGAGTCAAAATGCACAGCTTTTCAGATAGGATTAATCAATCTTGCATTGGGTTTCATAGGCTCTAAAAGCCCCATGGCCTTGCATTCGGCAACAAATTCTACAAATCCGGAGATAAGGATCGCAGCCCTGAGTGCTTTAGCTGAACAAGCTCAAAAGCAAGAAAATGCCGGAGTGCGATTATTAATACTGAATGCACTAAAGGATCCAAATAGCGAGGTGCGCGCAGAAGCAGCAACAATCGTAGGAAAATCGATGGATCAAGAAGAAGCTGCCAATCAACTCCACGAATTATTAGAAGACAGTAATGATCAGGTGCGAAAGAATACTGCATTATCACTCATGAAAATGGATTCAGTGGTTTCGATTGATACTATCGAGCACGCAATTCATAGAGAATCTGATGAGCAAGTTAAAGGAGTACTGATCGTTGCCAGGAATCAGCTAATCAACCGGCGAGATACGATCTAACCACCAAACAGACTTTGCCGGCGAGACACACTCGATTCGAGAACGTCCTTAACCAACTCATCCGTTGATTCATTACTAATCAAACTCGCAAAACATTGATCAATATCAGAAGAGCTAACTTCCGCAAGGGACATCACCGCTGATTGAACATGAGCTATATTTGCGCTATTGCATGCTTTAATTAAAATCGGGACAACACGTTCCTTCTCAAAATCTTGTTTTGCAAAATGCCCAAGAGTCATCAATGCAGATTGAGACACAACAGGATTAGAATTATCTAGGGCACTCTCTAATACAATGATGGCTTCATTTGGAAAAGCCACTTCTGGAAAATTCACAGCAACTTGAACGAAAGCCTTGATACAGCAGGCTTTGACCGTGGAACTACTGGTTGTTTTATAAAGATCGAGTAGAGGAAGCACAACACGATGACCAAACACACCTAAACCTTTAACAGCGGTTCGATAGATGGAAGGATCAGGGTCATTTAACAGCTCGAGAAGGCGAGGCAATGCCTCATCAAAATAATTTTCCGACATTACTACACATGCATCCATTCTAATATTGGGATTCGGATGTGATAAATCTAAAAACAGATCATCAAGAGATAGTATTGAAGACACAACACAAGAGGAAGATTTTAAGAGCTTAGCAGGATGCAATAGCTATGACCTCTCATTGACAAAGCTCAATGACAATGACCTACAACGCCAGTGCCATGCGTGCTCTGGCCTGAACAAAGAGATCTTTATCATCATCAGAGATTTCTAAAATCATCTTGCTTTTATATGCCGTGTCTAGTTCTGAATAATTGTCTATAGCTTGAATCAATGAATAGCGCATATCCCAAGGCAATGAATCACGAGCAGACAAAATCTCTTCCATCAACTCACAAAGTATCCCAGGATTCAGCTTGGCAAGTGACAATACAGACGCAGACCTACTCTTCTGGAATTGTGGCCTAACATTGAAAACCGATGAAACAAGAACTTCAATAATCCAAGGCATAGACTCCCGAGGCCAATCAGAGATAGAGCCAAACAGACAAATAAAGCAATAATGTGCACCATAATCATTATGGGCTTCATCAATCCATGAATTCTTCAACAGCAGAAAAATCTCAGAAGCAGAGCAAGAAGAGAGATGATTAAGAGCTAAATAACATCGACTAAAGTCAGTGTTATACAGGTCTCTGATCAGAGATTCACAAGAGGGGGGCTGATCATACCGATGGACACAATTAATCGAAGACAAGTCACAGGAGAGGAGGGAATCTAGAGAGGAAAGCAAACAAGTTTCAACACTATCAACTAAGTTGTTGCTATATAGCTTTCGAATAGCCCGCAGCTTAAAAACAGGTGAAACAGGAGCAGCAAAGATTTCAGCGCTCTGATCAATTACATTAGCATCTATTAAATCCTGTATAGCACAATGCCTATCCATTTGATTAGGTAATAATAAATTTAGAGAAATTTGAGGAACTTTTTCGCAATCATGCGCAAGCTTTGCAATAGCAGAAATTGCTGCACCTTTAATTCCAGGAGTAGGATTAAACTGAAAAGGACGAATAATATCAATACTGCTTGAAATATCCAAGGAAGCCAAGCACTGAATGATAATACGCTGATTAGCCACATCAGCTTGTAGGATGTCGATCATTTTCTCAATAAATGCATGATCATGACATTTCAACATTTGCAATGACCAAACAGTATTTTCTACTAAATAGACATCATCGGACCATAAGCAATTTCCGATCGCAGGAATTGCATCAACACATCCCAGCCGCGCCAGCACTTCAACGATCTTGCGTTTAGTGATTTTGACTGATTGGCGCGAAGATAATCGATATTGCAAAAATTCAATTAATGCTTTTTCAGTTTCTACACAAGGGCAATTGATTAAGTGTGCTGCTGCTGTATAAAAATCACTTTCCGATTCTTGTTCACTTATAGACTTCATCAGCAATTGACGTGCATGCTCACAGGTCAGACCTGGATGGATGTTGTCAAATCTTGCGGACGTATGCAAAACAAGAACATAGACAATGAAATGATACTAGCACTTCTTCATAAAACTTTTACCAATCCTCTGTCCTCAAAAAGGTATATTCAAAAACCTTGCAGAAATGATGGTTAAGCCATAATCTTATGGCAAGTCAAGATTGAATCGATGGGACCCTTTTCAAGCAACTCTTTTCTGGTTAAAACAATTGCCTATGGACGATCAAGGCCAACAACATCAACAAGCATACAAATTCCTTTTAACTTGCTGAGTCAAAGTATTCAAGCAATGCGTCAGTCTGGAATTACTGTTACTGCAGTTACCAATGCCTATGGGGGAGACGAGAGCAATCAATCTAACGCTAAAAATTCTGCTTCATCAGAGTCAAAACAACCAAAGCGTGAATTGAAGAGCGTCAGTACCAAAGAAACTGAGTTGAAATCAGAATCTAGAAGAGAGCGAAAAGCACCAACTCGCAGAGCCCGAAAAAAGAGCTAAGGAATAATATCGAAAACTAATCTCTATATTCAAAGACAGCATCCCCTGGGCGACCTGACTTGAGAGCATCCCAATTGATACTCTCAAGGAACGCATCTGGGTTCGTACATTCCACGACATCAACCCCCCAATAGCCTTCTTGCAAGGGTGCAGAACTTGTCATTGCTGCAGAATCTTTTCGTCCTCCTAGAGCAATCCATGAATGATCAACTGAATGCCCTTGATCAAGTCTAAAAATCTTCCAAGCTTTAACGAGTTCACTTGCCATATCTTCTGGAGACAGCTCAGATTCAATCCTTACTAGCCAATGCGAATGATTCAAAGCTACCGCAGATTTAAGGACTGATGAGCTACTGACTAAGCCAGTAGCCAAAACTTCCCCAGAGAAAGGCGGTGTAGATTCAGAATTAATTTGTAGATTATGCGATAAAACGAAAGTGGTCATGGTTTCGACTATGGTCAGGGGAGGT
>JACLAD010010679.1_pt1 | contig 21201 bp, 22 predicted proteins | sample 8027901 | NCBI WGS metagenome assembly JACLAD01 (sample SAMN15725071, study PRJNA655200) | protist metagenome | isolation source: fluorescence activated cell sorting (FACS) single amplified genomes of... | place: Spain: Blaines Bay Microbial Observatory, Mediterranean Sea | collected 2016-07-05 | reverse complement strand
TCTGCTGGTCGGATCTCTGCCAGCCATCCATGTAGGAACTAAACTAGCCAATCGAATACCCGGCAATCTTCTGCAGACTGGAATTGCACTATTGTTGTTGGGGATGGGTGTTAAATTCGCGATTTTTTAAGTCTGTAGTAGATTGCAGCAGAATTTTACCCAATAGAACGCCATTACAGTATTTCAGGGTCTATTTTTCGTTGGCAACACCATGGGGCACATGGCCAGTGGCCACAAATTCACTAGCCGATGAGCAATGCACCTGTTGATCATCGAAGAAAACATCGGCGCCAAAAGAGTTCAGAAAGTCTCCCTTACTTAAACCGCCAAGAAATAAACTCTCGTCAATACGTACATTCCAATCTCTTAGGGTACGCACCACGCGCTCATGCGCTGGCGCGGCACGAGCCGTTACCAAGGCTGTGCGTATTGGACACTGATCGGTTGGGAATTCTGCCTGAAGTGCATGCAAGGCTGCTAAAAAGCTTTTAAAAGGACCGGGATCAAGGGGTGTATGGGCGGATTGTTTCTCATTTTCAGTGAAGGCGTCCAACCCCTGCTCTTTAAAGATGCGCTCGGAAGCATCAGAAAACAATACTGCGTCACCATCGAAGGCAAAGCGCAGCTCTTTAGAGTGGTTGGAACCGCCCTGGGAGGGGATCAGAGTGGCTGCAGCCATACCCTGATCAAGGGCATTGCGAACATCTACTGCGTTAGTAGATAGAAACAGATGGCAGGCAAAAGCAGAGACATAGCGATAGGGACTTCCCCCGCCAGAAAATGCTGCTCTGGTGATATTGAGATTATGATGGGCAATAGAATTAAATACCCGCAAACCGGTATCAGCAGAATTTCTAGACAGCAGAATAATCTCAACTTTGGGATCGCCACCCAATTTTTCATTGATATGCAATAGCTTTGACGCCAGCGGAAATGCCTCACCCGGCTCGAGAATCACATCCTCGTGCTGGCGCTGATAGTCAGCATAGGCAGCAACGCCCTCCTCCTCATACACCCTATGGCTCTCTCGCATATCAAAAAGCGCGGTGGAAGATATAGCAATAACTAATTTGGGGCTCTGTTTCTGCGTCATGCTAGCTCTCATGCTTCACAGCTTCAGATGTGCTCTCAGACTGAGAAAAATAACGTCGAGTCAACTTAAACACCACCGGAGAGAGAAAGATAAGGGCGATTAAATTAGGGATTGCCATCAGTCCATTGAGCGCATCTGAAAGCTTCCACACCATATCAAGGGTCATTTGTGTTCCTAGAAACACGCCCAGAACCCAGAGAATTCGATAGGGTAAGATGATTTTCGGGCCAACTAAAAACTCCGCGCAGCGTTCACCATAGTAGCTCCAACCGAGCATGGTGGTAAATGCGAACAGCACGATACACATTGCGAGGATATTAGACCCAAAGGGCAGACTGCTATTAAATGCCTTTAATGTCATCGCAGCGCCTTGGGCATCGCCAGTCCAGACATCGGTAACAACTAGCACCAGTCCAGTCATAGTGCATATAATCAGGGTGTCAATAAAGGTTCCCAGCATGGCAATGGTACCCTGGCGCACTGGACTATTGGTCTCTGCTGCCGCATGGGCGATTGGTGCCGATCCTAGACCGGACTCATTGGAAAAAATGCCCCGTGCCACACCCATACGCAGCGCCAAAATAAGGGTCGAACCCGCAAATCCCCCGGTGGCTGCGGCGCCATTAAATGCGCTATCCACAATTAGCACCAATGCTGAAGGAATTTCACTGATATGAATCAGCAGGATAGCCACAGTAGACAGAATATAGATAATGGTCATCAGGGGAACTAACTTGCCCGCCACTTCGGCAATCCGCTTAATGCCTCCCAATAGAACTACTGCCACCAGTGATGCCATAACAATCCCACTGAACAGCGTGGGGATATTGTAATTAGTAGTCAGTACCTGAGAAACGGTATTGGATTGCACCGTATTGGCTAGACCAAAACCTGCTAGACTGCCAAATATTGAGAACATTATAGCCAGCGGCATCCAGCGTTTGCCCAGGCCATTTTTGATGTAGTACATGGGACCACCGACCTTTTTACCCTCTAAGCCGGTCTCACGATAATTGACCGCCAGTACAGCCTCCGAGTACTTAGTAGCCAAGCCAACCAATGCGGTACACCACATCCAAAACAACGCACCTGGACCGCCGATACCAATGGCAGTTGCAACCCCGGCTATATTGCCAGTTCCCACAGTTGAGGAAAGCGCTGTCATTAGCGCATTAAAAGGACTTATTTCGCCTTCACCCCTGCCCTGTCGCCCCTTAAACAACTGTTTGAACGCATAGGGAATACGCACAATGCTCATACCCCGCAGCCCAATGCTGAGATAGATACCGGTTCCCAGTAACAGGGTGAGCATAATGGGCCCCCATACGAGGTTGTTAACCGTATCAATAAACTGTTCAAACATGTTGCCCCCTAGTTAGAGATTCAGTAGCTGCTGTTGTGCCAGCAACCCAAAAAAACCGCCTGTGTGCATAAAAACAATATCATCATTGGCACTAAATCGCCCCTGTTTAATAGTTTCCACCATACCGAAGAAGGCTTTGCCGGTATAGACTGGATCAAGGACTATACCTTCCAGCTTGGCCAGAGCTTTAATCAACTCAAACACCGGCGGATCGGCAATCCCATAGCCGGGACCTATAAATTGGTCATCAGTTTGGATGTTAAGATTTTCAACAGTGGTTGAGGCCGCGTATTTATCCCGCCAACTGAGGATATCTTCGTGAATTTTACGCTCAAAATAGTGGCGATCATCACAGACCGCATAGCCTACAACCTCCGTGGATAGGCCCAAAAGATTGCAGCCTAGCGTCAATCCCGCTTGGGTGCCTCCTGAGCCTGTAGCATGAACAATCTGACGGGGCCTGATACGTTGGGTATGGAAATCTTGCTGCAACTCTTGTGCAGCGGCAATATAGCCCCATAAACCAGTGCCGTTACTGCCGCCTGTTGGAATTGAATAACTACTTAGGCCTTTGGCAGCATAATGCTGCTGCCAATGATCAAACAAATCGTCTAAGCAATTGAATTGCTGAGGAGAGTAATAACTAATTTCAGCACCGGTTAATTGATCTAAGAGTAGATTGCCGATGCAATCTGGATCTCGATCCAACCGTAGTAGTAAATGCACCTGAAAACCCAACTGTGCACCTAAAACCGCTACAGCTCGGCAGTGATTAGACTGCACCCCCCCACTGGTTATGAGGACATTAGAGCCCTGCGATTTAGCCTCTGCCAACAGAAATTCGAGTTTTCTGACTTTGTTGCCCGAAGTCAGGCAACCAGTGAGGTCATCGCGCTTTACCCAGATTCGCGGTACGGCCATAACATTCTTCTGCAAAGCCGCCCTACATCTGTCCAATGGATAAAAAGGCGTGGGAAGTTGTGCGAGTTTTAATCTCTGAGGGTAGTCGATCATAGTTGTGACTGAGAGATGCGACTGAGAGATGCGACTGAGAGTTGCGACTAGCAGTTGCCACCAAGATAGGTAAGATACCTTAAAGTCCATGACTATAGAGGGTTATTACCTGTTTTAGGCCAATTGACAAAAACCGAGCAGAAACTGCCAAAGTCACCTAGATGGCCTTAATAGTACCTTTGGGTAGTACCGCATGAACCGCCACTTTCTGAAACTTTAACTCCTGGCTGTTATTGACCTCTAATGCCAAGTAGTCGCCTTCGATCTTGGTGACCTTGCCCAACAGGCCACTGGTCATAACTACTTCGTCGCCTTTGGAAAGCGAGGCAACCAAATCGTTGTGCTCCTTCTGGCGCTTTTTCTGTGGACGGATAATGATCAGATACATAAACAGAAATAGGCCACCAAACATTAGCATAAACATTGGATTGGGTTCATTGGCACCAGCAGACTGGGCGTAGGCATTAGAAACGAAAAGCATAATGGGTTCCTTAATTAAAGATTATTAGTGTAGGTAAAATTTCAAAGTTAGGCCTATCAGCTAAGATTTGCCTTAATCCAACTGAGGACGTCATCGTGGTGCGATTTGGTTTTCACCTTATCCATTACCATGGCAATAACGCCTTGCCGGTCAATGACAAAAGTGGAACGCAAAACACCCATAAATTCGCGACCCATAAATTTCTTGAGGCCCCAAGCACCGTAGCTTTCAGTCACTGCATGATCCTCATCGGATAACAGGGTGAAGTTGAGTTCTTGTTTGTCTTCAAATTTGACCAAGCGATCTACTGAATCAGGACTCACAGCCAGAACTACGGTATCCAGAGATTTAAATTCACCGTAGGAATCGCGAATACCACAGGCCTGAACAGTGCATCCCGGGGTCATCGCTTTAGGATAAAAATACAAAACTACATTCTTGCCATGGAAATCAGAGAGAGAAACAGAGTTACCTCTTTGGTCTAACAGGGTAAATGGCGGTGCTGGGGTTCCCAAGGTTATTGATGTCACTTCTACCTCTCTGATTCAGTAAGATTTATAGTTTATACTTTAGATGAAAACTATTGTAAAAAGCTAGATCAACAGACAATTAATTCTAATCAGACAAACAAAAAAGCTGTCAAAAGTAGCAACCTCTGACAGCTTTTAGCAGCGAGTAGCTAACTTATATCAGGGAAGAAGGTGCTCAACTCCACCCTTCTCTTCCAACAACTCCTGCTCTGTGGCAGTCATTCGCTCTCTTGAGAAGTCATTTATTTCCAGCCCCTCAACTATCTGCCAATCACCATTGACACAGGTGCAGGGGAAGGAGTAAATAAGCCCCTCTGCAATACCGTAACTGCCGTCACTGTAGACACCCATGCTCACCCAATCACCTTCAGCAGTACCCAGCGCCCAGCTTCGCATATGGGCGATGGCCGCATTGGCGGCAGAGGCGGCACTGGAAGCGCCACGGGCTTTAATAATTGCGGCACCGCGCTGTTGCACAGTGGGTATAAAGTCAGCCTCGTACCAGGCTTGATCGATCATTCCCATAGCCGCTTCACCATTTATTTTAGTGTGGTGCACATCGGGATATTGGGTTGCTGAATGGTTACCCCAGATAGTCATATGGGTAACATCATTGATCGTGGTACCAGTTTTTTCGGCAATTTGACTCATAGCACGATTGTGATCCAATCTGGTCATCGCAGTAAACTGACGGGGATTTATATCCGGTGCATTGCGCTGGGCGATTAGCGCATTAGTATTGGCGGGATTGCCAACTACCAACACCTTGATATCTCTGCTGGCATGGTCATTGATGGCCTTGCCCTGGGCGGAGAAAATTGCTGCATTGGCCTCCAGTAGGTCTTTCCGCTCCATACCCGGCCCTCTGGTGCGAGCGCCTACCAGCAGGGCGTAATCCGCATCTTTAAATGCCACGTCAGCACTGTCGGTACAAACCATACCCGCCAATAAAGGAAAGGCACAGTCATCCAACTCCATAGCCACACCTTTAAGTGCCTCGAGGGCTGGGGTAATTTCTAGCATTTGCAATATAACTGGCTGATTGGGTCCCAGCATTTCGCCAGAGGCGATTCTGAACAACAGGGAGTAGCTAATTTGACCTGCTGCACCGGTAACGGTAACGCGAACGGGTTTAGTCACGGTTTGTCTCCATTTAATTGATTTAGGTTGGTATGTCATAGTGGCGCTAATAAAGTGGCGTTATTATAGTGACCGGCTAAAAAATTGCATTAGCTACCGAGTAATTACCAGTATTCAACGACACAATTTATTGTTACTGGATATTGCAGTTGGCTATTACAGGTAGCTATCGTAGGTAGACTGCATTTTGCTGTAGAGATCATCTTTAAAGCTGCTTGCGGAGGTATCGAGCTTGGCGACTATCTCAACAAGATGTTCGTTGTCCTCTTTACCGCCCCACTGCTTTTGGTAACTGCCATCTTGATAGCCATTGTCCTGCCGGAAAAAATTGAGAACATTTTTTCCTACATAGCCAATGTATAGCTGATCAAAATTCATATTAATACCCCTCATCAGCGTGGCAAAGCCGGCAACATCAAAGTCTTTGGTAATGAGCGTCTCGGAAGTAAATGTTTCCAGATCCTGGGGAAAATCTTCACCGGATTTAGGAAAGGACAATTGCTCGACTACCAATTCGGCAATCTGCTCATGGGATTGATTTTTCAACAATAGCAAACTCAGCCCAAAGTGCCAGATATCTACCAATTCGAGAGCAATTTGATCAATATCAGGCTGTTGTTTTTTCCACCATTTCCAACCGTAGTGATCGAGCAGTTCGGCACATTCAATCCAGATCGCACGGTACCATTGAAAATTTTGCGTGCGCCAATCTGGGTGGACTTTGCGGTTCATGCTATCTTGCAGATCGAGCATGACTTTAATCTGTTGTTTCATTGCAGTTACCTCAGCATCTACTAGGCGCGAACAAAATTATTGGTATTTTTTTCATCACCAATGCGGGTGTTGGGGCCGTGCCCTGTAACCACCACTGCATCGTCATCAAGACTGTATATACGCTGTTTGATAGATTTAACAATTTGATCGAAATTACCACCAGGCAGATCGGTTCTGCCAATTGACCCTGAAAATAAGGTATCTCCAGCAATTAGAGTTTTAAACTCTTCAAACCAGAAACTCACCGAGCCTGGGGTGTGGCCCGGCGTATGAATAACCACACCACCACAGCACCCCAAGTCCTGATCATCGTGCAATTTGTGGTCGGGATCGGGCAGCGACACCGGCGGCACACCGAATGCCTGACACTGTTGACCAACCATATCCCATAAAAATTGATCAGATTGATGGAGATAAATAGGCGCTCCGGTGGCGTTTTTAATTTCGCCTGCAGCTAGTATATGGTCCAAATGGGCATGGGTATGAATGATTGCCACCACTTTGAGTTCCAGTTTAGCCAGCAGTGCCAGAATTTGATCGGCGTCACCGCCGGGATCAACCACCAGCGCGCGACCAGATAATTTATCGCCAATAATGGAACAATTACACTGCAGGGGTCCCACAGGAAAAGTTTTGATAATAAATGCGCTCTCCGCAGCACTGGTTTCAGACATCTCTGTAATCCTTATATAAATCCAATCTCACTGTATTCTAAACAGTCGAAAAAAATTTTCACTGGTTACTTCTGACAATTCCTGCAGGTGCATCTGCTTTAGCTCAGCGACGCACTGTGCTACTTCACGCACATACTGAGGTTCATTTTGCTTGCCGCGATAGGGTACCGGCGCCAACCAGGGAGAATCAGTCTCTACTAAAAGTCTATCGACTGGTACTTTGGTGACAACTTCACGAAGATCTTGAGCATTCTTGAAGGTGACAATGCCGGAAAAAGAAATGTAGAAACCCAGATCTAAAGCAGCTTTGGCCATCTCCCAAGTCTCAGTAAAACAATGCATCACACCAGCTGCATCAGAGGCATACTGTCGCAGCAGACTCAACGTTTGCTCACGGGCTTCTCTGGTGTGAACTATCACCGGCTTGTTGACTTCACGACTGGCAGTAAGATGGTTGATAAAGCTCTGGGTCTGCCAGTCAATACTTTCGGCACTGTAGTGGTTATCTAGGCCGGTTTCGCCAATAGCCACCACCTTGGGCGCCTGTGACAGGTTGACCAAATCCTCGACCGAAGGGACTTCTATTGGTGAATCCTGAAGTGGATGAGCACCTACCGACGAGTAAATATTGGGGTAGTTTGCCGTGATATCAATTAGGGATTTTGAACTGGGTAAATCTACGGCCACAGTCAGTAAATGACTGACACCGCGTTCTTGAGCAGACTTTATCACTGCATCAAGGCCGCCCTCTCGGGATGAGAGATCCAAACGATCCAGATGACAGTGGGAATCTACCAACATATTGGTGCCTCAAAAAATATCAGTTAAGCAGACTTGCCGCGCTGCTGAAAAATCTGCGACCATTCTATAAATAACTGCTCCCAAAGTAACTGGTTATTTGGATTTGATCCGCTGAGTATCCAACCTCTAGCTTTAATCAGGCTATCAGAGAAATCAAATAGGGCTGGATTAAGACGATCTTGCAATTCGCAGGTTACCTGTCGATGCAGGTATGACATTGCCCACTCGATAGCATTCTCTGCATCGTATTGCTGCACCTGTTGTGCCGCATCACAGGGACTGACATCACCACTGCGCAGTGAATCAAGCAGGTTCTCCAGTTGTAATCGCTGGACTAAACCCTCCCCTTGCATATATTCAAGTGCCAGCAACGGTCGTCCTCCAGCCATATCAAGGGCATCGGTCATTTGCTGGCTATCACCTGCCACGTTGGTCAACCAGGCTAGGGATTGATCGGCAGTTGGGATTGATAGAGTCTCAATTTGGCAGCGACTGCGAACAGTAGCCGGGACCTGACTGAGTCGATGAGAAACTAAAATAACGAGGGTTTTTGCTCTGGGCTCCTCTAGATTTTTTAACAGTGCATTAGATGCCGCCATATTCATAGATTCGGCGGGACTGACTAGAGCCACCTTCCAGCCACCCTGTTGCGCAGTTTTTTCAAGATAGTTACAGAGCCCTCTAATTTGATCGACCAGGATCGCGCCACCCTGCTTGGCTGGTGAAACCTGGAGAAAATCGGGATGGGTGTGAGCAGCCAGCAAACGACAGGCCTTGCATACGCCACAGGGATATTCACTCTCAGTATCCATACACAAATGTTGATGCACCACAGTCCTTGCTAAGCGTTCCAGACCTATGCCCTCAACACCACTCAATATCAAGGCATGGGGGACTTTATTGGCTGCGATGCGATAACTCATTCCCTGCCAAAACTGCTGATGCCAAGGCAGTGGCAACATCAACTTGGGATCAACTGTTGCGGTTGTGGACAATATCAGTCGCTCCCTTGTCTGAATGATTGGCAGGTTGATTGCCAAAATTTTTCCAAAGCGATTTCAATCTGTTCTTGAACTCGTGGAAGCGACAATGAGGCATCAATAATGACACAGCGCTGAGGGTATAGATTGGCAATCTGTAAATAGCAGTCGCGAACTCTATTAAAAAATTCTGTTTTCTCCTGCTCAAAGCGATCCAGTTCGCCACGCTCACCGGCGCGCTTAAGACCCAGTTCCACCGGGATGTCTAAAATAAGGGTTAAATCAGGCTTTAGCTCAGCCTGAACAATAGCTTCCAGCTGCTCAATCAGCTGACTATCCATCGCTCTACCCGCTCCCTGATAGGCGTAGGTAGCATCGGTAAAACGGTCACAGAGCACCCAGTTACCTACAGATAAGTTGGGTTCAATTACCTGATTGAGATGCTGAGCACGAGCGGCAAATATCAGCAGTAACTCCGTTTTGTTACAGACCGACTCATCTCTTGGACTGAGTAGGGTTTGCCTGATCTCTTCGGCTAGCGGCGTGCCACCTGGCTCACGAGTAACCTCAAAGGTGATCTTTTTAGAAGTTAGCCAATCTTGGATAAAGCTGATATTGGTGGTCTTACCAACGCCCTCAGTGCCTTCAATGGTTATAAATTTTCCACCCATGGTCGATTTGCTCATGGTGAAGGTTCAGGTTTCGGCATGGATTGATAATTTTTTTGGCGCTGATTGATCTGATATTTCCTCACTGCTTGGTTATGTTCGTCAATAGTATCAGAAAAATGATGACTGCCATCACCCCGCGCCACAAAGTACAGGCTACTGTCGGACTCTGGATTTAGCGCTGCATCAATTGCAGCAGCCCCTGGCATAGCAATCGGCGTGGGAGGCAGTCCGTCTATTCTGTAAGTATTATAAGCTGTGGTTTGCCGTAAATCGCGACGGCGAATATTGCCTTTGTAGCTATCCCCCATACCATAGATGACCGTCGGATCAGTCTGCAGTCGCATGCCTCGCTGTAAGCGGCGGACAAACACACCGGCAATTGCAGAGCGCTCAACGGCTAAGCCGGTTTCTTTTTCAATAATTGAGGCCATTATCAATGCCTCATAAGGTGTTTGGTATGGAAGGTTTGAGCTTCTATTTCGCCAGGCTCGATCCAAAGTTCGCTGCATCTCTAGGTGCGCTTGGTAAAGAATATCATAGGCCGAGTCGGCATCACTGTAGCTATAAGTATCAGGAAACAACCAGCCCTCAGGGTGATTAACCTGTATATTGGCAAGCTTTAAAATATCCGCTGATGATTTGAACTTTATCTCAGAAAATTGCGCGATTTTTGCCATATGGGCAATCCACTGCTTAAATGACCAGCCCTCGGGAAAGGTGATTTTGTATCTGACAACGTCGCCGCGATTGAATTTATCCAACAGGGACCTGGCACTATCGGATGGTTGTATTCTGTAGGTTCCGGCTTGAATAGTGGTTGAGCCGAGTAGAGCGGCATAGGCATTGATAAAACTGGGATATTCAATAACCCCCAGCCTATCTAACTCAAAACTGACTTGACTGAGACCACTACCCCTATCAATAGTCCACAGCAAATCACCTTGGGTGTTTAAATCGAGGTTTTCTCCCAGCACTACAGGTTGGTTCAAACTGTGCTGGACAAAGAGCCATATCCCGACAATCAGGGCTACACCTGGCAAGGCCGTTAATAACAACAGTTTTGAGACAAGACTTTTCATCGATGTGCTTAACAGATACTTTAGTGGTAGAAAGGATAATTGCTCACCAACTCCGCCTTCAGCATACGCATTTGCCGACCACTGGGCAAAGATTTTTGTAGTTCGCCACAGGTGCTGAAGATTTCAGTAACAGGAATAATCCCTCGGATGGAATTACAAATGAAGAGCTCTTGGCAACTGAACAGTTGTTGACGATCAATATCGGTTACGGTCACAGGAATACCAATATTAGGAAATAGCTCTTCCAGCAGTAATGATCGCATAACCCCTGTGATACCGGCATTTTTAAGGTCTGGCGTCAGCCATTTACCCCAGACATCTTTTAGGAAGATATTCGCAGATACGGCCTCAATCAACTTGTCATCCAAGCTAAACATCAAACCTTCTGCGTAGTCTGGACTGTTCCATTCACTGCGTGCTATGACCTGATCGAGGCGGTTGAGATGTTTGATACCTGCCAGGGCAGGATTTTTAGGAAGTCTATGTTCGCAACAGCGCACTTGAATCCCCTGCTGGCTCTGAACCTGGAGATCGTTGGGCAATATTGAATAACTACAGATCAAATTTGGCTTTGGCGTTAAGGGTGATTTATAGCCGCGACCGCCCTGTCCCGCTGTAGCAATCAGCTTGATAACGCCGTCGTTTATCTTATTTTCACTGAGTGTTGAACAAAACTGTTCTATATACAGCGCCAAAATATCTCGGCGTACATCTATACCTAAGGTGACAGCATCGCCACAGATTCGCTGGAGATGTCGATTTAAGAGTGGAAGCTGGCCATCGCGGAGTAAAATTGTCTCAAAAAGACCCTGTCCATAGGCTAGACCGCGGTCATTAAGTAAAGCAGTGGGCTTTTCCTCGGAGGGTATTAAACACCCGTTGATGCTAAACCAGTCTGTCATGATAACCTAATGTTAGATGGCTGATAGGAGCATTATGACAAATTTAATAGCCATAAAAAAACCGCCCCCATAAATGAGAGCGGTTCTCTGTAAAACAGCGATTAACTATTAGCTTGGATATAGTTGACCGCATCTTGGACAGTTGCAATTTTCTCTGCATCCTCATCCGGAATCTCTGCATCAAACTCCTCTTCGAGAGCCATAATCAACTCTACAGTATCCAGTGAGTCTGCGCCAAGGTCATCAACAAAAGACGAAGTCGCTTGGATATCCTCTTCCTTCACACCGAGCTGTTCGGCAACCATTTTAATTACTCGTTCTTCGATGTTACTCATAGTTGTTTCACTCCTCTAAAGGGGTCAGATGTCTATCTCTTAATAAAGGCACTTATAGAATTAAGATCTGTTATAAAAGCCAAGGCGCGCATTTTACCTCACAAATTGCAAAATGCTAGTACCCAGTGGAAAAAAGTTGCGACTGGACACTAGACAGAATACTTTAGGTCATATACATACCACCATTGACATGAATAGTTTCACCGGTGATGTAACTAGCTGCATCACTCACCAAAAAGCTGACAACAGAAGCAATCTCTTCAGGCGCACCCAACCGCGACAGTGGAATTTGGCTTAGCGTATTCTGCTTCACCGATTCGGAAAGTTCACTGGTCATATCCGTATCTATAAACCCAGGAGCCACTGTATTTACGGTGATGCCTCTAGAGCCAATCTCTTTAGCCAATGATCTAGAAAATCCGGCTACACCGGCTTTGGTGGCGGAATAATTGCTCTGGCCAGCATTACCCATAGAACCAACAACCGAGCTGATATTAACAATTCTTCCCCAGCGCGCCTTAGTCATTGGTTTTAAACAAGCCTTGGCGAGTCGAAACACAGCAGTTAGGTTGGTTGAGATGACATCGGTCCATTCATCATCCTTCATTCGCAATAACAAATTATCTTTAGTAATACCTGCATTGTTAACCAGTATAGACGGTGCGCCAAAATCTGCGGACATTTCCATTAGCAAATTATTAATTGACTGACTGTCGGTAACATCTAAGATCATACCTTTACCGCTGATACCCTTGGATAGAAAACGCTGGCCAATGGCCTCAGCACCAGCTTGATTGGTGGCAGTGCCAATAACTAGGTAACCCTGAGCACCCAAAGTATCGGCTATGGCTGCTCCAATTCCTCGACTGGCGCCGGTCACTAGGGTTATTTTTTTATTATCAGACATAGATTACTCCTAACAGGATGTATATTGTTGTAATGAAGCCTCAAAGCTCGCAGGGTCATCGGTCGCTGAGGCGCATAATTCTCTGTTAATGCGTTTCGTCAAACCACTTAACACTCGGCCTGGACCAAATTCTAATAAATCGGCTATGCCACTGTCTGAGAGGTAGTTTACGCAGTCCACCCATCTGACTGGGCGATATATCTGCTCTAACATTAGAGCGCTAATTTTGTGAGGGTCATCTTCAACCTGCCCATGAACATTGTGAACTACCGGGATAGACGGAGCACTAAAAGTTGTCGAGCTGACCAACTCACTTAATTGATCAGCTGCCGGACGCATTAGCGAGGTATGGAACGGTGCACTGACTGGCAGGGGCAATGCTCTTTTAGCGCCCGCCTGTTTACAGAGCTCAATCGCACGCTCCACCGCTGAAGAAGATCCAGCTATGACCACCTGTCCTGGTGCATTGAAATTAACTGCATCGACCATTCCAGGGCCTGATGCCTGGGCACAGGCATCAATAATATCAGGGTCTTCAAGCCCTATAATCGCCGCCATAGCGCCCTCACCTAGGGGAACCGCCTGCTGCATATACTGACCGCGAGCCCGGACTATCTTCAGCGCATCGGTAAATTTCACCACACCAGAACAGACTAGAGCCGACCATTCGCCGAGACTGTGTCCGGCCATCAGATCTGGCGTAGGGCCAGAGCAGGATTGCCAAAGACGCCACAGCGCAAAGCTACTAGTCAACAAAATAGGTTGGGTGCGCTCGGTGAGATTGATTTCATCTTGGGGGCCCTGCTGAATAAGCTGCCACATATTGTAGCCAAGGGTTTCCGAGGCTTCATCAAAGGTTTCAAGTAGCGAGGGATAAGCAGCCGCTAGGTCTGACAACATACCAACCTTCTGAGAACCCTGGCCTGGAAATACAAAAGCTAATTTTTCCATAATGTTTACAGTATCTCTTAGTCTATGTAGTTAGTTAATTAAATCCGTTAACTCACTTTAACTCTCGGACGCTTCTGGAGATCCGGAAAAGTTGATAGCCATCTCCAATGCAGCTCTAAAAGCCGGCATATCTGCAGCGCCGTGACTTTTTATCAGAGTGCCATTCAACCCCAATAGGAATGCGCCGTTGTATAAAGATGGGTTTATTGAACCCTTGAATAGGGATAATCTGCTTTTAAAAAGCCAAGCCAACAATCGAACTAGCTTACCCTGACGCAGCTGCTGATTAACTCTGAAAGAGATTAATTTGGCAACCCCCTCTGCTACTTTTAGAGCAATATTGCCGCTAAAGCCGTCGCAGACGACTACATCAGCTTCGCCAGCAAAGATTTCATGCCCTTCAATAAATCCCTCGTAATTTAATGTTGAGTCACCGCGCAGTAGCTGATCAGTCTGTTTAACCAGCATATTGCCCTTGACCGACTCAGTGCCTAGATTCAATAACTTAATACGCGGAACACTAAGCCCGAGCAACCTATTGGCCATCCCAGCCCCCAATGAGGCAAATTGATGTAGCTGTTGGGCGGAACAGTCAACATTGGCGCCCAAATCTAAAACCAGACAACTGTCGTTGGCAGTGGGTATTTCAGCACAGATCGCTGGGCGAGAGATAGTCGGCAAAGTACCGAGTACAGACATCCCCATTGCCATTAGGGCGCCTGTATTGCCACCACTAATACAGCTATCAGCCGAGCCATCAGCAACCGCTTTGATGGCCATAGCCATGGAGGAATCGCGATTAGAACGCAGAATTGCCGATGGTTTATCAGCATTACTGACGGTGTAAGGACAGTGATGAATGACAACTCTCTCAGCCAGGCTAGCATCCAGAGCAGAAGTAACGAGTGGAGACAGCTGCTGTTGGTCTCCAAACAGAAGAATTTGTAGGCTGGGGTTGCGCGTTAAAGGTTCCTCAAGCGCTGCAACCACTATTTGGGGACCTAGATCACACCCCATAGCATCAATGGCAATTGTGAGGCGCATGGGGAAAGTAATGGTTTAGATTACTCGGCGTCAGTCTCGATTACTTTACGACCGCGATAAAAACCATCGGCAGTAACATGGTGACGAAGATGCTTTTCACCACTGGTCTGATCTGTAGAAACAGACGCAGCACTGAGGGCATCATGAGAGCGACGCATACCGCGTCGAGAGCGTGTTTTACGACTTTTTTGAACAGCCATGGAATATATACTCCTATAATGCAGTCACTGTTTCTTTAACTGCTCTAAAATACTAAATGGACTCTTGGTATCCATCGAATCATCGGAATCAAATCCGACGGGTTTTTGTGCGTTACCTGTACAACTACCTACTTTATGGTAATTCACAAATGGCAGAGCGAGTAAAATCTCATCTTCAACCATTGCGATTGGATCAGCAAATCTATCAACCACAATCCAGGGCTCATGATCAGGTGATACATTTCCAATCTGATCCTCTGACCAAATGATTTGCAGTGAAAAATCTGCTTGCAAACTGATCTCGAATGGATCGAGACAACGCTGACAAGTCACTTCAACCACAACAGAAGCCGTACCCTTAGCCAGCGGCTGCCCTGATTCATCTATCTCAAATTGGATCGATGTTTCAAAAGGGCTGACAACACGGTTGACGGCTGAAGACAACCTAACGAGTTCAGTGATGTCAACATGGCCCTTTAGAAGTGCTCCCTGAAGGGCTAATTTGCGCGGATCAATTTGTGATGGCAGTGCCATAATTTTAGATGCAATCCAGTTAGGCGCGCATAATAGGGTCAAGACAGTGAACTGTCAAAAAAAATTACTTAGTATTGCAATGAATTAGAACTCCAATTTTGATAGGCAAACTTCATTAAAAATGAAAAATTCTCTGATTCTGGCTTCATCCTCAATCTATAAACAGCGACTTATGCAGCAGCTGGGATTAGAATTTAGCTGCCAAGCCCCCAATATCGACGAATCACCTCGCAAGGATGAACTACCTGAGGTGCTGGTTAAGCGTCTCTCAGTCGAAAAAGCCACGGCTGTTGCCGAAAAATTTCCTGGCGCACTGGTTATAGGTGCTGACCAGGTTGGGGAATTAGATAGTCAAATACTCATAAAACCAGGTTCCTTTCAAAAAGCCTATGCGCAGTTATCTACCCAATCGGGGCGTACCGTTAAATTTCATACGGGTATAGCCCTAGTGCAAAAACTTGATAATCAGCAGTTAATCACAAAATCTGCAATAAATACCACTGAAGTAGTATTCAGAATATTAAGTGAAGGCTGCATCGAAAACTACTTATTGACAGAAAAACCCTACGACTGTGCAGGTAGCTTCAAAGTAGAGGGTCTAGGAATAAGCCTTTTCGAAGCGGTGAACAGCACTGACCCAAGCTCACTAACCGGATTGCCACTGATTGAATTATGCACACTGCTATCTCAAATGGGGTTAGAAATAAACTAGATAGAACTTTATATATTTGATTTAAATTATTGTTTATATGTAGTTTATTATTTTTGAAAAACAATCTATACAGGCAACGGGTTGGTATTGCTGCAAACGCTCTGCACTGTGGGCCCCGTAGTTAACAGCCAGGCGCGGCATAGCAGTTTGCGCCGCCATTTCCATATCGTATTCCGTATCTCCTACCATAATCGCCTGCTGCGGCAGCAATTGGAACTCCTCCAGCAACTCCTCAAGCATAAGCGGGCTTGGCTTAGATTGGGTCTCATCGGCACAGCGCGAACTATCAAAGGTGCTTTCTAACTTGGTCGCCTGCAGCGCCCTATTGAGTCCAGCACGACTTTTGCCGGTAGCCACTGCCAGCAAATAGCCGCTGACTTTAAACTGCTGAAGCAGAGGCAATACATAGGGAAAGAAGTCAGGAGACCCGCCCTCTCGACTGCGATAGTGGGCAGAATAACTGCGGCCAACATCAGCTATGGTAGGCTCATCGGCTTCTGGGAATAGGTATCGAATTGCTGCTAAAAGGCCTAACCCAATAATGTTTGACGCTTGCTGGTAGCTGGGTACTGGCAAATGATGGTCTGCAGCTGCCAATTGAATGCACCTAGCAATACGGTTGACTGAGTCAGATAAGGTGCCATCCCAATCAAAAATTAGCAGCTTATATTTGGGGACATCCACCGACATCAAGATAAAACCTCTTTAATGGCACTTAGCTCCCTTGATAATGGCGCTTCAACCTCAATCATATCTCCCGATATCGGATGCCGGAATCCAAGGCGAGAGGCGTGTAAAAATAATCGCTTGAGACCATAGGCTCGCAGTTGCTCGTTAAACGAACGATCACCATATTTGGCATCTCCTGCAATTGGCTGCCCAGCAAATTGACAGTGCACTCGTATCTGATGGGTTCGACCCGTCTCTAGGCTGACTTCGAGCAAGCTGGCACTCTGATATCGCTCAATAACATTAAAATGGGAAATTGATGGCTTGCCAGCAGAATCAACACGCACCATACGCTCGCCAGAGGCGAGCTGGTTTTTCTTTAAAGGGGCGTTGATGGTTGACTTTCCCTTATCCCAATGCCCCTTAACTAGTGCCACATAGTCCTTTTGAACCGCGTTTTTCTGCATAGACCTCTGAATGTCTATCAAAGCAGCACGACTCTTGACCAGCATCAAACAACCCGATGTCTCTCTGTCCAGTCGATGAGCCAACTCCAAATAGCCAGCATGGGGTCGCTGGGCTCTAAACCCCTCGATCACACCAAAGGACACACCACTGCCGCCGTGGACAGCAATGCCACTAGGCTTATTGATAATCAGCAGTGCGTCATCCTCAAAAATGATACTGTCAACCAGTCTTTGTTGCAGCTGACTGCCCGGTGTATTAGATATACCAGGCTCGGCAACCCTTATCGGCGGTATGCGAATTTGATCACCTTTTGCCAATCTGCGATCGGGTTTTGCCCTACCCTTATTTACTCTGACTTCACCTTTGCGAAGTAATCGATAGATACGGGATTTGGGTACGCCTTTAAGAATTCGCAGCAGATAATTATCCAGACGCTGGCCGACAAAATCTTCTTCGACAGTCTGAAAGCTAACCGATGCAAAAGCATTGTTTTGATCTTGATCCGACAAATTGATAACTACCTAGCCTATACAGACCCAATTATAGCTTTTTTGCCCAGGATTAAACTAACCCTATTGCAGCTTTACCTGCTTTATTTACACGCTTGATTGAAGAAGGCACTGTTTATTGGTATATTGCCGCCCATCAGAGACTAACAATATGTCTTCTGTGGAAATCCCAAGTGTTATGCTATGGGTAAGAATTAATGGCTGCTTGGCGCACAATATTTGCGACAGGCATTAGAAATTAGTGCTGAGAAAGCTCAGCAAAAGAAAGATTAGAAGTACTAGACTGACCTTAAAGCAATAGAGTGCTTATATTGGCCTCAGATTTATGCATATAAGATAAAGGGTTGGAATCTAGCTAAAGACAGCGTGCACTAATTGGTAATTTATCATTAGTTGCCGACCAAAAATTTGTACGCACTTACCCGTATCGTCAGTACATATACTAGTAGTTGCAAGTGCCCCTATTGAGTGGCTACAACAGTTGCCACATACATAGCACAGTCGAACCTGTGGCCAAGCGCCCTTATGGCTATCGACTGCATCTGTCTTTTACCTCCTCTATCTATCTTTCTGCTGTAGCCCGATCGGCTTTACCGATAAAGGTTATATTATGAAACGAATGTTAATTAACGCCTCCCACACTGAGGAGATGCGAGTCGCTATGGTCGATGGACAGAGACTATACGACCTGGATATAGAAAACCGAACTAGAGAACAAAAAAAATCTAATATCTACAAGGGAAAAATCACCCGAGTAGAACCCAGTCTTGAAGCTGCCTTTGTCGACTTCGGCGCTGAACGTCACGGCTTCCTCCCCCTCAAAGAAATCTCCCGCGAATACTTTAAAAAGAAAACCTCCGATAGCGATCGCGTACGAATTGTCGATGCGGTAAAAGAGGGTCAAGAAGTCCTAGTACAAGTTGAAAAAGAAGAGCGCGGCTCCAAAGGCGCTGCACTGACAACATTTATCAGCCTCGCGGGCCGCTACCTAGTTTTGATGCCAAACAATCCAAGGGCTGGCGGTATCTCGCGAAGAATTGAGGGGGATGATAGAGCCAATTTAAGAGAGGCGATGCGCGATCTGCAAATTCCCGACGGAATGGGCGCCATCGTTCGAACAGCTGGAATTGGTCGAGCTGCCGAACAATTACAGTGGGATCTGGACTATTTACTACAACTCTGGAATACCATTACCGACGAGGCCAAAGGTTCCAAGGCACCGCATTTCTTGTTCCAAGAGAGCAATGTAGTTATTCGAGCCATACGAGATTACCTGCGTCAGGATGTCGGCGAGGTTATAGTTGACAACGAGGATGCCTACGCTCTGGCAGCTGCCTTTATCGGCACCGTGATGCCTGACTTCAAAAGCAAGGTCAAGTTCCATCAGGATGAAATACCCCTGTTCAATCGCTATCAAATTGAGAATCAGATTCAAACCGCCTTTGAACGCGAAGTGGTACTGCCCTCTGGCGGATCAATTGTTATAGATATTACTGAGGCCATGGTGTCGATTGACATCAACTCCGCTCGCGCGACCAAAGGCGGCGATATTGAAGCAACCGCCTATAACACCAATTTAGAAGCTGCGGAGGAAATCGCCCGACAGCTACGACTGCGAGATGTGGGTGGTCTTATCGTTATCGACTTTATCGATATGCTCAACAATCGCAATCAAAAAAGCGTCGAAAATAAAATGCGTGATGCCCTTGAGATCGATCGCGCTCGCGTTCAGGTGGGCCGCATATCGCGATTTGGCCTGATGGAAATGTCACGACAAAGACTGCGTCCCTCTCTTGAAGAGACCATGTCAAAAGTTTGTCCACGCTGCAATGGTCAAGGCACCATCCGCGGTACTCGATCTCTGGCTCTATCCATCCTTCGACTAGTCGAAGAAGAAGCACAAAAAGAATACAGTCGCGAAGTAAGAGCTATAGTACCGGTTTCAGTTGCGACCTTTTTGCTCAATGAAAAGCGCATAGAGATTGGCGCCATAGAATCGCGAAATAGTATTAAGATAACGGTTCTGCCCAACACTCATATGGAAACGCCCAATTTTGAGGTGGTAAGAATTCGTACTCAGGATGAGGACAATTCCGATTTTAGCTATAAGCTGGCAGAGGAACTAAAAAATGCTGAAACGCAAATCGAAACCGAACGCGAACAGCAATCGGTGAGCTTGCCTCAACCTGCTGTAAAAACCATAGTACCCTCGACCCCAGCTCCCCTCTATGCACCTGAAAAGACATCTCAAGGGCTTATCAAACGCCTGTGGTCGACCATGTTTGGTGATAGCCAACAACAAGAGGAATCCAAACCTGCTCCAAAAAAGGCCAACAACAAAGATCGCAACAGCCAAAAAAGACGCCCACAAAGAAATGATCGCGGCACAAAAAATAAGCAAAATTTGGACAGGGAAAAATCGCAGCACCAAGGTGACAAAAAAGATCAGCGAAATAAAGACAACCGTTCAAAAAAACGCAGACCCCAAAATAAAACTGCAAATGAAGATGCTTCACAAAAGACATCAGAAACCAATGCCAAAGCGGCAAAAGATCCAGCTGATAACCAAAAGTCTGGCATCAAACGCCGCCCAGATGATCGCCGCAGAGGTCCGCGAAGACGCAGAACACGCCAAGAAGTATCTCAAAATCAGATTGAGAACAATGAGACTAATGATCAACAACTAAATCAAAAGATTGATGATCAAAATCAAGCTGAACTCAAACCTGCAGCCAATACTTCGGCACCTGATACAGCGGCAACCCAGTCCCTACCTGGTGAATCTTCTGACAATAAACCAAAGAAATCGCCAGTTAAAGATTCTGAAGCTACAGCTACAGAATCAACAACTGTGACTGATAATTCCGATTCTTCAGCCAAGCCAGCCAGGAAACGTAAGCCAGCAAAACCCAAAACTGCAGCCAAAACCAAGAGTGCCGATGATGGTACTGGCGAAAGCGATACTAAAGGTACTGTTGCAAACGCTGAAAAAAGTACTGATCAAAATAATGATCAAAGTACCGATGAAACATCAAAGACTGCCGATGCCAAGCCAAAACCTAAAGCCAAAGCAAAGTCTAAAGCAAAACCCAAGACCAAGCCGCAGGAATCTGTCGAGCAATCCGCAGAAACCGCAGTAGGTAAAAATGATCAGCCTCAAGTAGAGGCAAGTGAAAAAACTTCACGTGCAAGCAACGACCCCAGAACAAAGCCAAAGCCGGTTAAAACGGTCGAAGTTAACACTGAACAGCCATCTATCTCTGCATCGGGAAATCAGACTCAGCAAAATACAGCAGGGGATGGCGCTAAAAAAGCTCTCAGCAAGCGAGCAGTCAATGATCCACGCCAAAAACGAACGGCAAATCAAGGG